>JADHED010000280.1_pt1 | contig 69065 bp, 72 predicted proteins | sample 8952041 | NCBI WGS metagenome assembly JADHED01 (sample SAMN16124423, study PRJNA663239) | bioreactor sludge metagenome | isolation source: sludge (control) | place: India:Bengaluru | collected 2018-09-08 | reverse complement strand
CTGCTTGCCGCGCGCGGCCTCGCGGTCGCCGCGGGTGTGGGTGGCGCGCGGCAGCATGCCGTACTCGGCCGTCACCCAGCCCTCGCCGCTGCCGCGCTTGTGCGGCGGCACCTTCTCCTCGACCGAGGCGGTGCACAGCACGCGCGTCTGCCCAAATTCGACGAGCACCGAGCCCTCGGCGTGGATGGTGTAGCCGCGAGTGAAGCGCACCGGGCGCAGCGCGTGGGCGGCGCGGCCGCCGCTTCGGATGAATTCAGTCATGGTGTATCGGTCCAAAAAAAAGTGGCGCAGACCGCACGGCGCGGCCGTACCCGGGCTTCAAGAGCGGCGCAAGGCCGAGCGGCGAATGGCTTCGTTGATCTCGGCGATCGAGCGCTCGATCGCGTCGTCGTCGAGTTCCTCGACCATGCTGTCGAGCACGCCGGACTGGATGGTGGAGGCGAAGACCTCGTCGCTGATGCTGTCGGTTGAGATGCCGCGGGTGGACTCGAAAGCGTCGGCGGTTTCCCATTCCATCGCCAGCACGGTGACGTTGTCGCAGCGCGCGCCCCCATTGCGCAGCGCGCGCTCGGCCAGGTCGGGCACCGCGTCGGACACCGGATGCGTGGCGAGTTGGCGGACGATGTCGTCCTCGCCCACCGTGCCCCACAGGCCGTCGGAGCACAGCATGATCTTGTCGCCCTGCTGCAGGCTGATGGGGCCGGTGACATCGAACACCGGCCGTGAAGGCGAGCCCAGGCAGGTGAACAGGATGTTGCGGTTGATGCGGTCCATGCGCAGCACGCCGGGCGGCTGGTGCTCCATGTAGGAGTGGTCGCGCGTGCGGGTCAGCAGGGCGTGGTCGCGCACCACGTACAGGCGCGAATCGCCGCAATGCACGCAGGTGACCGTTCCGTCCTGCACCACCGCCACCACCAGCGTGGTGCGCGGCGTGTCGAGCATGCCCTTGTCGCCGGCATAGCGGATGATCTGGTGGTGCGCCGCCATCAGGCTCGCGCCCAGGAAGGCGGGCACGTCCTTCAGCGCGGGCTTGGCCTCTTTCTGGAACAGCGCGGAGACCGTCTGCAGCGCGATCTGCGAGGCCACCTCGCCCTCGGGATGACCCCCCATGCCGTCGGCCAGCACAAAAAGCACCGCCTCCCGCGTGTAGCAGTAGCCCATGCGGTCCTCGTTCTTGTCGCGACCACCCTTGCGGCTGACCTGAAACACAGAGAATTTCATTTGGTTTTCGCGCCGAAGCGCGTGGCCTTGGTCAGGTTCTTCTTGGTGTCGGTGACGAGGGTGTCGAACTGAAGGCGGACTTTTTCGCCGACGCTGAGCTTGGTGTAGCGGCGCTCGCTTTCGCGGCTCAGTTCCTTCTGCAGCGCAAAGACCGACTGCGGCCGCGACAGCGGATCGAGCGACATACACCACTCGACCACCTCGATCAGGTTGTCGGAGTACACGCCGCGCTGGCGCGACAGCGACAAACCCAGGCGGTCTTTCTCCAGGCGCTGGGGTGCGTCGTTGGGCGGATAGCCCTGCATGCAGGCGTAGATGCACGCGCCGATGGCGTAGATGTCGGTCCAGGGGCCCATGGACGAGTCGCGCCGGTACATCTCGGGCGCTGCAAACCCGGGCGTGTACATGGGCCGGATGAAGTTGCCTTCCTTGCTCAGCACCTCGCGCGCGGCACCGAAGTCGATCATCACCGCCTTGTTGTCGTCGGTGATGAAAATGTTGGCCGGCTTGATGTCCAGGTGCAGCATCTTGTGCTGGTGCACGATGCGAAGCCCGCGCAACACCTCGTCAAAGAGGGAGCGGATGGTCGATTCGCGGAAGACCTTCTGTTTCTTGAGATCGCGGGCCGTGACGATGAAGTCCTGCAGGGTGGCACCCTCGAGGTAGTTCATCACCATGTAGACAGTTTCGTTCTCGCGGAAAAAATTGAGAACGCTGACAACCGACGGATGGGAAATCTGGGCCAGCGAGCGGCCCTCTTCAAAAAAGCTCTTCAGGCCGAGCCGGTACAGCGAGAGTTTTTCCGGCTGCACCACCGGCAGCAGCTCGCCGGGCGCCCGTGCGGCCAGGGAAGATGGCAGGTACTCCTTGATTGCCACCTGCTGGCCCTCGTTGTCGACGGCCAGGTACACCACGCCAAAACCGCCGGCAGCCAGCCGACGGACCACCCGGTAGCCGCCGATGACCGTGTCGGGCGGAAGGGGTGACGGCTTGACCTTTGACATAATTTGGGCTGAATCGACAAAAGGGTCCGGTTTGCGCGCCTGGCCAGGCCTCGGGACGGTCGCCCCCCAGCCACCAACAGAAAGTTTCCATGGCAGTTTACAGCATGACCGGCTACGCGGGCGTCCAGCAAAACGCGCCGGCGAGCCAGGCCGGCGCGGAATCCCGCAACGTGCCGGGACAACGGCTGGGCCTCGAAATCCGCTCGGTCAACAGCCGGTTTCTCGACCTGAGTTTCCGGCTGTCCGACGAGTTGCGCCAGCACGAACCCGCGCTGCGCGAACTGATCACCCGCAAGCTCAAGCGCGGCAAGGTCGAGGTGAGAGCCGGGCTGGACAACGGCGCGGCCGCCTTGCTTGCCGAACCCTCTTCCCGCCTCCTGCAGCGCCTGAACGCGATGCAGGACAGCGTGCGCGCATGGCTGCCCGAGGCCCGGCCACTGAGCGTGGCCGATGTTCTGCGGCTGGTGCCGCACGAAAGCGCCCTGGCCACCGACCCCGGCGAGGAACTCATCCCCCTGGCCGAGCAGGCGCTTGCCGCCCTGCTTGAAGCCCGCGCGCGAGAAGGCGCCCGCCTGGCCGACATGCTGCGGGATCGACTGTCGCAGCTGAAAGACCTGGCGCAGAGCGCGGTGCCCCTGGTGCCCCAACTGGTGGCCACCCAGCAGGCCCGCTTCCTGGAGCGATGGAAAGAAGCACTGGCACATGCCGACAACGGAGGGCAGATCGAGGGCGCCCGTGACCGCGCACTGACCGAGGCCACCGCCTTTGCGATCCGGATCGATGTGGCCGAAGAATTGACCCGCTTGAACTCGCACCTGGACGAGATCAGGCGCCTGATCGACCAGGGCGGTGAGATCGGAAAGCGGCTCGACTTTCTGATTCAGGAGTTGCATCGCGAAGCCAATACCCTGGGCTCCAAATCCGCCAGCCTGGAAATGACGCGCATCTCCGTCGACATGAAGGTGCTGATCGAACAGATGCGAGAGCAGGTTCAGAACTTAGAGTAAGGTCCTAGGGAGGCACATGCCACCCTAAATCGATGCCCTAAGCCGTTGATTTCCAATGGAAAGTTCTTCCAAGAGGTAACACACCGTCCCAGACAGGCGCATGCTTTCTGGCGGGTTTTTTGGCGGGTTCGTGGGGGGTTCGTTGGCGGGTTCGGAATTCCGAATCCATCTTTCGCAACCCTCCAGATCGCCAACCCGCCATCCACTTCTGGAGGCCGCATCATGTCTGGGTTGACACAAAATGTTTCAGATAGAACGCTGCGCGCTTGGCTGACCGCCGGGCCCGTGGACAAGGGGATCGGTGGCGGACTGATCTTCTTTGCGAGAGAGTCATCCGCACGCCAGGGGCAAGCCACCTGGATCCTTCGATACCGAATCGCCACACGGCGACACGAGAAGGTGTTGGGGCGATACCCCGACATCTCACTGAAAGACGCGCGAGAACTTGCTCGCCGCGACCGGGCGCTGATCCAGCAAGGGGTCGACGTCAACGCCAAGAAGCGCCAGGAGAAGCTCAAGGCCCTTCAGATGGAGGACGTCAAGGGGCTGGGCCAGATCTGGTACGAAAGGCACATCCTCGGGAAGATCAAGAACCCGCAGGTCGTCGAGCGCGTGCTGCGCCGCCACATCTATCCCGTGATCGGCAAGCTCGCCATTGACGAAGTTCGGCCTCATCACATCGACGCGGTTCTCGCGAAAATCGTCGAGGCGGGTGCCCCGACCGTGGCCAACGACGCGATGCGGTACTTGTTTCGCATGTTCCACTACGGCGCCAAGCGCAAATGGACGGATGCGAACCCGGTCGCCGGCTTCGACCTGTCAGACGCGGGAGGAACCGAAACACCCCGAGACCGCTTCTTGAGCTACGAGGAACTGATGTCGCTCGCTCGGGACATGCGCGAAACGCCGAACTTTGGGCGCATCAATGAGCTCGCCGTCTGGCTTCTGCTGGCACTTTGCGTTCGCAAAATGGAACTGCTGTCTGCCAGGGTGACGGATTTTGACCTTGAACGAGGTGTGTGGAGGCTGCTCCCCAATCGGACCAAGACCAAGTCGTACATCGAAATCCCGCTGTCGCTGCAGGTCGTCGAATGGCTCAAGGAAGTGATCGTCTTCGCGTGCGGCAGTCAGCACCTGTTCCCAGCGCGCCGTCTCGTTCGAAAGAGAAACGGAGTCGCCTGCAAAAACCGCTTTGAACACATCAGCCCAGACACACTCAACGTCGCGCTGAAAAGGCTGCCCATGGACGACGTCGAGCATTTCACGGTGCACGACATGCGACGAACCGCCCGCACCCAGTTGAGCGCACTGGGTGTCGACCCCTTTGTCGCCGAGCGGGCCTTGAATCACAAGTTGCCTGGAAGGCAAGCGGTCTACGACAAGCACGACTACTTTGTCGAAAGGAAGAAGGCGCTGCATCGATGGGGTGAGATGCTGGGCGCGATCAGCAGGGGACAGCCGGTTCACTTCCCCACGGACGCCGTCGAGTTGATGAAGAAGGAACCGGAGCAAAGCGCACTTGTCTATGCACCAAGGCAGTTGCCGCATGCGTTCGTCATGAGGGCAGCAGCCAACGAGTAGGAGACCGGCGACTTCACGCCGTCCACGATTCCGGCGGCGGACCGTGGATATCGGCGTGAGTCAGGCACCACCGGCCAAGCCGGTGGCTTGATGTTGGAATCCCTCAAAGGGCGCGGGAGATCGGCGCCTAAAGGCGCAGCACCCCGCAGCGCTTGCACCGTCCGGAGCCGCGAAGACACAACCCATCTCGGCGGGTAGTACTCTTCACCCGGCGGCTTCTTTCCTTGGTCGGCAAGAGGCAGCCCCGACCGCACCACTCGGTCAAACCTCTGCGAGTCCCTCGGCAGAGCCGGGGGCTTGCTTTATGAGTCACTACCCGCCATCGCTTCGGTGCCGGGACAGTAACAGTGGACTGACACCTACAGCGCTTTCACCGCGCCGAGCTTCGCATGCGTGTCACCCCAGTTGCACCGGATGCGCAGCCGCGCAACGCCAGCGCTTGCACCCCAGACATCGCCGCTCGCGCGCAGTGCGGGCGTGTCCCCCTCCCCTGCAACTCGAACGCCCTGGGCAGGCCTTGGCAACTCTGGACGCAGGTGCCAAGCCCCTTCCAACGCAGTCGTAGGAGCAGGAGCAACCGCAGGTCGGTCGACCCTCGCTCAAGCCGAAATCCCCAGGCGCTGGAGGAGCGCAATCGTCACCTTCTTCGAAGGAAGAGCTTCGGCTGCCGCCTTCACTTCTGCCATCCGTTGAACGAGCCGGGACCGGTAGGCCGCGTGATCAGCCCCCGATCGCTTCAGAGACGCCAAGAGAGCTTCCATGATGTAGTTTCTCAGGCGAATCTCAGCGCCGGCTGCAAAGCCGGCGGAAGACATCGCTGTTCCGACCAGTCGTTCCACATCAAGCTGCACCTGCACGTTCTCGCAAAGGCCATCGAGATTGAGGTCCACGTAGAACACAGGCGTCCCGTTCTCGATGTGCCAGAAGTCGGTTTGAATGAAGCGCCCCAGTTCCACGCTTCCCGGCCCAAAGATCCGCCAAACCCCGGAGTTGTGTCGACGCGCAGTGCCAGACCCGATGACGTGCATGTTCAGCCTCCAGGAGCCCGCGCGATGCGCACAAGCAGGGTTTCAACCACGGACTCCGACTTGCCGTCACTTGTGAAGAACTCAAGCTTGGCGCCCTCTGTCGAAGGGATGCTTTTGGTGCCGGCCTCTGTGAAGGACACCTGCAGGGCCGTTGCTCCTGTCGGCTTCAAGACTGCAGCCTGACCGTGCAAAGTCACCTTGCTGACCTTGTTGAGGTTCTTGCCCTGAATGTGAATGTCGAACGCCGCTGGAACGGAAAAGTGCAGACTTGGACTCACCTTCTCGATGACCACTTTGTTCGGATCCGCAACGGCTTCAGCCTTCTTGGGCTTGCAATCGTCACCCGAGGGTGTCGCAACGTAGACCAACTCTCCCGCGCCTGCGCCTCTCGCGCTGTCGACGATGGGGTGTTCGTGGCTGCCATACGAGGTGATGACCCTCAGAACCATCTCACGGTCGAGTTTGCCCGAGAGTGGAGAAATCGCTGGGACGCTGAGCAGGATGCCCGCCATGTCGGGCGCGATTCTGATGGCGCTACCTTCCAACAGTTGACCAAGAACCATGACTTTGTCGGTACGCCAGACATTACGTCCCGACACAAGCAGGGTCGATGCTCCACATGCGTTCACTGGCCCGCCCTTGACCGCCTCGATCCGTACAACCCGATCGCTGCTGCCCGTCAGCTGATTCGTGAACCAGTCAAGATCGGGCGAGCGGCGCTGCATCGGAACCTCGATCGTGGACTGCTTGCGCCCACCAGCATCTAGGCTGCCATCGGCCAGTTCGTGCGGCGAAGGTCCCCACAGCGTGGTGACCTTGAGCTTCAATGTCGGCCACCACGAGGGAATCGACATGTCCACCGAAAGATCGTAGGGTTTGATCATCTGCTCCACCCCAATACGGCCTTCAGGCTCAATAACCGTTCGAGGGCCGAGCACCCATCCGAAGGTCTGCTTGCTCGCAACTGCGTAGCCGACCACGGACGGAACGCGCTCAAGCGTCGTTGCACGGCCCATCGCCTGCCTTGAATAGCCCAAGGCCGCCTCGGCGGCCCGGTCGGAGGCCGGCGAGGCGGTGGCGATCGATGCGGCAAGGGCGAGGCTGTTAGCCGACCGCGCCACAGTGGACATCTGCTGAACCTGCTCGCGGGGCCCGACCTCATAGACCCGAGCTCGATCGGTCTGCGCGGCCGTCTGCAGCCTCTGCATCAGGGGTCCCCATGCCATGTTCGGCGCATCAACCTGCAAGGCGCTCGCCGTCCTTTCGCAGCCAGGAATCGACCCGAGCGCTGCCTGGAGCGACAGCAGATACTCTCTGGCTGCCTCGTGTTCCTGTTCCACCTGAGCTGCGTAAGTGCCACCATCACCCAATGCTGCGAGCCAAGGCTCCATCTTCCGGATGTACTGATGTGTCAACACGCGCGTGCGTGCGTAGTGCCTCTGTTCCAGGAGCAACTTCCGCTCTTGTCCCGCAGTGGAGTGCAGGTTCTCCGGTAGTGAGCCGCTACACAAAGATTCCAGCACCTGCCTCGAGGGACCGGCAGGATCCAGACGCCATGAGTCAATCAAGCCCTGGGACTGCCCGAGGTCCTTGCCTCGGCTCTCCTCGGCATCCGCAAAGTCTTGGACCAGCCCGCCGATGGATCCGGTAGGGGCTGCCGTCGGAACAGCGACCTCGTACCCCCCTGCGGTGATGATCGCCAAGACGCGTGCACGCTGGAGGGCCCGTGCCGTCGATCTCTGTGTGAACTTGCCATCTGCCCCCCGCGCGGATGGACCGAGGTTGACGTAGTCAAGCCATTCGGACAAAAAGCGCGACTTGGCTTCGTCGTCGAAGGTGGAGGGATCGACCTTGACCTGCACCACACCCAGCAACTTCGGATGTGCCGGATCTGGAACGACGGTGGCCTGCAGGTTCACGCGCATCAGGGCCGCGCTGCCGCGATCATGGAGTTCGTCCAGCGCCCTGGCATTTCGTTCGGCGTACAGCAGGTTCCGGTAGGCCTGCCGGTCGCGGAACTCATCAAACGGGTTGGCGGTGACCGAGGTAGGTGCCACAGGGCGAGCTTCCGCAGCCAACTGTGCAGTCAGGGCCGTCAGCCTCGCATCCAGCCGCGTCAACGCTGTTTCAACCGACGGAGCCGCAACCCCGCCAGCAAGCGAACCGGGCACATCCGTTGTCAGCTTGCCCAAGTCGGAATTGACTGGCTCAGTCTGCGTGGGCAATGCGGCGCGAATCAGTTCGGCGTCCTTGAGAAGCTGGACATACTGAATTTGACGGCGCAGTAGAGCGATCTCCTGCTCAATGGCATTCCGGTCCTGTGCTTGCCGAAAGTTTTGGCCCGCAGCCGGATCACGTGTCTGTCCGAATGCCGCGGTGACGGCGGATAGGGTCTCTGTCTCCCGCATCGCGTCCGGTTTGAACGTTACTGTGTCTGCCCCTTCGATCAGCTTGTCCAAAAAGGCCAACTCCCGGGCTCTTTCGTTGATCAGCGCCTCACGGCTGTAGACCTTTGGGTCCGACACTGTGATCGTCCCGGCCGCTGACACGACCGCGGGGTCATAACGTGCTGACTGCGAAAACGGTGTCGAACAGCCGACCAGAATCATGCTCCCGGCTGCCAGGGCGGCGACGGTACGCGGCGAACCAAGTTGCCTGGCTGGTCTCCAGCCACGCGATGACGGTGCGGCCTCGCCTGCGACGAGCGCTGCGCCCGTTGGAGGAGATTGATCCGTCAGGCAAATCTCTGTGTCAGGCACACGTTCGTGCGCCGGTGCATTTCCCATGTCGCGCCCTCCTCCAAAAGCGTTGGCTCGCCAATGATCAGTACGTTCTTCGTAGTCGCCGTGAAGTCAGTCTAAGAGTATTGAGATGTAACGACAATGACTGAACGGGGGATCGGGCAGGCGGATGGACTCCCCCTGGGACAGGTTTGACACGTCGAGAGAAGCGCACGGCCTGCAGCGAGATCTGTCATCAAGACGCGATTTTCCGCCTGGGACCAACGTCGGCCCCGGGCGATCGTTGCAACCGGCAGGCGAAGGATTCAGGCCGATGGGCGACCTGATTTGCGGAGGATGGCTCAGGACAATCTGGGGCGATCACATTTGTGCCGCAGGGCGCATTGGCGGCATGCCGCCTCGGACGTGGCGTAGGCCGGCCGAAGCTGCCCGTCGAGAATGCCCTTGCGGCGCCGGCGGAGGTCGGCTATCTCGTTCAAATCAAGCAGATGCACACGGTGCGAACGAAGGCGGCCGGCAGTATCCAGCACCGAAACGAAGGCGTAGGGTTCTACGCTGGCGCCAGTTTGCGCAGCTACTGCGAGCCGCTGGACGGACAGTTGGATGATGTCGGTCAGGTACGGACGATCCCGACGTCGGGTCTTGAGCTCCACCAGGACCAGAGCACCGTCCGGCAACCGATAGACACGATCCACCTTAGGGCAATGCTGAAAAAGTCCCCGCTGTAGCTGCAGGCTGGGTAAATTACGGGGCCATGAAGCAGCAGACCCTTGCCATGGCAGCCGACGCACAGTCGGGTTTTGAACAACATCGCAAGCCCACGCGGCGCGACGAGTTCCTCAAGACCATGGATGCGCTGGTGCCCTGGGCTGCGCTGTGCGAAGAAATCGCACCGCACTACCCCAAGGCGGGCAATGGGCGTCCACCCATCGGTCTGGAGCGCATGCTGCGCATCCATTTCATCCAGCACTGGTTCAACCTCGCTGACCTGGCATGCGAAGAAGCCCTGTACGACAGTGCCAGCCTGCGCCGCTTCGTTGGCATTGACCTGGGTTGCGAGCCCGTGCCCGACGCCACCACCATGCTCAGGTTCCGCCGCCTGCTCAACGACAACAAGTTGGGCGAAACGCTGTTCGCCCGTGTAGGCAAGGAGCTGCAGGCGCGTGGCATCAAGGTCAACACCGGCACCATCGTGGACGCCACCATCATCGGCGCGCCCAGCTCTACCAAGAACGCCGACAAGGCCAGAGACCCCGAAATGCACCAGACCCGCAAGGGGCAGCAGTGGTACTTCGGCATGAAGCTGCACATCGGTGTGGACAGCCAAACGGGGCTGAGTCACAGCGCAGTGGTCACGCCAGCCAATGTGCACGACAAACACCCACTGCCTGATTTGCTGCACGGCAACGAACAGCGGGTCTATGGCGACTCGGCCTATGCCAGCCAGAAGGCGCTGATATCAAGCAAGGCGCCCAGGGCCAAAGACTTCACCAACCAGCGCACGCGCCGCGCAGGCGAGGTGGACGAGGTGCAGCGGGCCAAGAACCGCAACAAGTCGCGGGTGCGTGCTCGGGTGGAACACGTCTTTGCCGTGGTCAAGCGACTGTGGGGATTCACCAAGGTGCGCTATCGCGGACTTCAGAAAAACGCCACGCGTGCGTTCACCGCCTTGGCACTGGCCAACATCTACCTGTGCCGGGGACATCTGCAGGGACAGGTGCGCCCATAGGCGCGGAAATCGGGCCACAGGGCCCACCGCACGGCCCAGATGGGCCGTGCGCAAGGTCGTACAGCCCGAAGAACCGCGTCATCAATTGGTGTGCGGGAAATTACGATGGCTTGTTCAGCGTAGCCTTAGCGACCATCCATAGTGGCCCACCGGTGCGAAACGTCTCTTCCATATAGACAAGGTCCGCACGGGCGAGCTCTGGGGGCCGTGATCGGCGCTCGGCGCTACCCTTTCGCCGGAAAAGCCAGACAGCACCGAGCAAAAGCGCGAGAACAAGCCCCGCGACCCAAAAAACGACAGATGGGGTCACTGCTCGTCCCTCCTGGCGATGTGCAGAAGACATCCAGCCACCACCACGCGCAACAACCTTCGCGTCGCATCCATCGCTGCCGCCGAACGCACCAGGTGCGCGCACAGTGAAGGCGATGTCCTGTAGTAAAGCCCAACGATCCACCGACCCAGCCTGCATCGCAGGAGAACGGCGTCCCGATACTGCCGCAGCACCTGCGTCTCCAGCGCGTCCTGGCCAAACACGCAAGTCGCCACGAAGCAACGGCGATCCCCGCGCGAGGACAAGCCGTCCTCCAGATACCGCTGGTGGGCGAGCTGTCCTCTCGCCCGATCTTTCTGCTGTTCGTGCGTGACCTGCTCGCCGTACAGGTGAGCCAGCTGGATGCGCTTCTCGCAGAAGCCCATCTCGGCCATTTCCTTGGCGGTTACTTCACCCCGCCTACCATGTCCTTTTCTCGGCATCGTTCCCTCACTCGGCCAGGCTGGGCCCGAAGACGTCGTTGGTCACTCCAGCCGTCTCCGCGGGAACTTCGCCGCGAACCTCCGGTGATGTCACCCCGAGGGCTCCCTGGGCAAAGACCCCATATTGCGAAAGCAGGCCATCGTAGGCCAGCACCCGCAGTCGATTGACCCGCTTCACCCCCTGAGGAAAGCCGACCAGTTCGTCATACAGCCTGGGGTTGTCCGCGCGAGCCAGCTCGAACACCAGCCGAATGGCCTTCGGAGCCTCTTGCGTCGAGTGGGTCATGCCACCTCCCCTGCCTGCCGGTCGCGACCGGGGACCAATGTGGTCGAAGCGTAGTTCTGCCCCGCCACCTGGAACCCCCGCACGTTGGCAAACATCGGCTCCTTCACCTCGTGAATCCGATGCTTCGGAAACGCCGCCTTGACGGACCTCTTGAACAGGAACGCCCCGCCGCCGACCAGAATGATGTTCTGCAAGCTCTCCGGCGTCTCGATCCATTGGCGCATCGTCGACACCGCCTGCTGCGCGACGCTCTCGGCCAGCGGTAGATGCCGGCTGATGTCGTACGGCTTCTGGAAGATGACCGGCGCCTTGCCTGTGCGCAAGGCCAGGTCGATGGCGTCGTAGTCGCGGTACTGCGAGCCGATGTCCTTGGAAATTTCGGCCGCCAGCAACCGAAGCACGTCGGACATGCCGCGGTTGATGGAATGCGACTGCTTCTGCACCAGGCGCATACCGCGGGTGACCAGCCAGTCGAAGGTGCGTGAGCCCGGGTCAATCACCAAGCTCTGTTCGTTGCCGATGGTGGCCATCTTCTTGTGCTCGGCCGCGTAGTGCACCAGTGCACCCTGAGGCTGGGCAATCGCCATCGCTTTGGCGACCGTGACCGATTTCCCGCCGCCCACCTGGTGCTCACCGACCATGGCCTTCTCCAGCGCCGACTTCTTCAACGAGAAGAGCGCCACAGGCAGGCCGACGATCAGAAGGTCGATGTGAGGCACCTTCATCATGCTCAGCGCGCCGCGCAAGAGCGCCGTGTATTCCGGCGACTCGGTGTACTCGTCGTGCAGCTGCTTTGCCCTGAAAGTGTCGGCGGCCAGACCCACGTCCGGTCCCACCTCGTAGAACAGCGGACCGACCGGAATGCACACGGTCTTTCGCCGTTCGCTTGCCGGCCAGTGCGGCGTCTCGCCGCTGGAGGGGTATGCGATTGACGGAAAGCTTGCGCAGCGAATGTCGGCGCCCGTGACGCCGGTGACGAACTTGGTGTTGCCGGAGCCGACATCCACCGCCCTGACGATCAATTCCATGAGAAGCTCCAAAAGTTGATGAACGTGCCAGCGAGGATCGGAACTCCGACGCCGCCGCGCCACACGCAATCCGCCCGAAAACGCATGGATTTCGGCATCGGGCTCTCCCGACCATCAGCCGGCCGTGAGGCCAGTGACAGCGAATTGACACCTTCTGCGCGCCCAAGCCTCGATGGCCTGCATGTGTGTCACCACGGTCTCACCCGAACCGCATTCGTCAACCCCGGTTGAGCGCCAGCGTGCCGCGACCCGCAGTGGCCTGTTCCGGCGTCGAGCGCACCGTCGTTGGACCAGAGGCAGAGCTTTTCCCTGTCAAGCCCGCATGCGGCCTCGCTTTGCGGCCCGACGGGACACTAAATCGCCCCTATCACGGCATCCCGTGCCTGCAACCGCCACCGGCAATCGATGTTTCATGCCGTCGCATTGCCATACCTTGCTTGACCTGCAAGCCCTTCTCGTCATCCACTACAGGCTCCCGAGGGCCATCCTTGGCCCGCTCCATCGCGGAGCAAAAGGCGTCGCAGTCGTTACCTGCCCTTCAAGCCCCGGTCCTGAACCGGGGTGGCCGTCGCCCCCGAGGCGACCGCCCCGAGGTTTCTGTTTCGTAGTGCATGTGCCTTCGACCTTCGCCAGCCCCGAGCTGGGCGCTCTTTGAAGCGCGTCAAGGCCGTCGATTGACTGACTCGGTACCCGATGCCGGTTCCCGATCCCGCCATCACCTGAGCACGCGTGTTCCACGCCGCCAGCGGTTGTGCTTGCCCTCATGGGCTCCACGCTGGTTCCCGCTCAATTGCTCGACACCGCCCTGGACTTTCGGTCAGGGGCGGACCCATGCGCGCAGATGGCGCTGCGAATTCAAGGATTGATCCACCAGTAGGCGCGAGACCCGATCTCGGCGCCGACGCGACTGCCCGCCCCAGAGGCGGTGGCGCGTCAACAACCTCCGTGGTTGCAGAAATGCACGTACGGAGCCGGATCACACGTTTTCATTTTTAAGACCGACCGAGCTGGCCCCTGCCCCCGCAGGCGGCCGGCGCAACCCCTGGGTCGGCGGCGCGCGCTGTGGTCGCGTGCGCTGCCGTGAATGCCTGACCACCCGCTCCAGCGGATGACGGAATCCGTCGCTGGGGTTGGTCTTCCCGGATTCCTGCCGGCGCGCCGTTCGGGCGGCGCGTCGTTCACCTCACTTGGAGAAGACGATGACAACGAAACCTTCGCGCCGGCCGGCCGATCCCGTGAGCCCCGGACGCATCCGAGGCATGGATCAACCTCGTCCTCAGGCGTGGGCTGGAAAGTCACCCGAAGACATCCTCGCTCGCCTGCGACCGGGCCACGCCGATCCGATGCGCGTGCTGGATACCCTGATCGGCCTGTTCAACACGCGGCACACGGCACGCGAAAAGAGCGTCTCGCACAAGACCCGGGCCGAACGCGCCCGTTTTCTGCGGCGCTTCTTCCTGGACCTCAAGCTCAAGGCTGGCTTTCACACCGTGCCGGACCCCCGCAACCTGGGCCAGAAGCACCTGCACGCGATGGTGCAGGTGTGGAAGCGCGAGGTGCTGGCCGCCGCCACCATCCAGACCTACATGAGCTTCCTGCGTGGACTCGCTTCCTGGATGAACAAGCCGGGTCTGGTGCTCCCGCCCGCGCGCTATGGCCTGAGCCTGGAGGAGTACCAGCGGCACGAGTGCGCCCAGCACGACAAGAGCTGGAGCGCGCATGGCATCGACGTGGACACCGTTCTCGCCCAGGTGGCGCAGTACGACGCGCGCATCGCCGCCTCGATGCGGCTGGGCGATGCGCTCGCGCTGCGGCGCAAGGAATCCGTGATGTTCCGTCCGTTCGAGCATGTCGTGCCCTTTGAGCAGACGGGCCTGCCCGCCGAGCAGCGCAAAGCGGATGAATATGTGTGGACCAAGGGCAAGGGTGGCCGCGTGCGCTGGGTCGCGGTGGTGACGGAAAAGCAGCGCGCAGCGGTGGCGCTGGCACGCTCACTGGCCACCAGCCGCGATGCACACATGGGCGATCCGGCACTGAGCCTGAAACGCAACTTGCGCCGGCTCGACTACGCCCTGGAGAAGTTCGGTATCACCAAACGGCTGGCGGGCACCACGGGCCACGGGCTGCGCCACGGCAACGTGAACGATCTGTACGAGGATGTAGCCGGTGTGCCCTCGCCCGTGCGCGGCGGCGGTCCGGTGGCACCCGAGCTGGACCGGGCGGCGCGGCTGGCCGTGGCCGAGCGGGCTGGCCATTCCAGGATGAGAGCGAGCACGGCTTACATCGGTGCCGTCTTGCCGAAGCCGGCGGCGAACCGCAAGAACGCGTGAGTCCTCTCCAGGGCACCGCCTTCCATGCAACCCTTGCCGCGCCATCGACGCATTGCGGCAGCACAGGACAATAGGAACATGCTTGACCTGACTGCGCATCCCACCGTCCTTGAACTAGCAGCCGCCCTCCTGCTGGGTTCAGTGATTGGACTGGAACGGGGCTGGCGGGACCGCGAGCGCCCCGAGGGAAGCCGGGTGGCGGGCTTGCGGACGTTCTCGCTCATCGGCTTGTTCGGCGGCATCCTGGGCGTGCTGACACAGGAGTTCGGCGCCCTGCTCGCCGCGATGGGCTTGGCCGGGCTGTCGCTGCTTGCGGCAGCAGCCTACCGAGAGAACGTGCGGGTCCACGGCAGCCTGAGTGCCACCACGGCGGTCGCGATGCTGCTCACCTGCGCACTGGGTGTGATCGCTGGCGTTGGCCAGCCCATCCTGGCCATCGGCGCGGGGGTGGTCGCAGCGGTCCTGCTCGATCTCAAGCCCACCTTGCACCGCTGGCTGCGCCTCATCGAACAGCGCGAGCTGAGCGCCGCATTGCAGATGCTCGTGCTCACGGCCGTGATCCTTCCGATGCTGCCGGACAGCGGGTACGGTCCCTATGAGGCGCTGAATCCATATCGACTGTGGTGGGCCGTGATCTTGATCGCGGGCCTGTCGCTGTGCGGGCACCTGGCAATCCGGCTGACCGGGCCCAGTCGCGGCATCTTCTGGACCGGCCTGCTGGGCGGCCTCGCCTCTTCCACGGCCGCCACGTTGACGCTGGCGCGCCGTGTCCGAAAGGACTCCGCGATCAGGCAGGCCGCCACGGCGGGGATCCTGGCGGCCTCCGCCATGATGTTCCTTCGGATGACCGCCGTCGTGCTCGCGCTGCAGCCGTCCCTGCTGCGCAGCATGGGGGTTCCCATGATCGTTGGCGCATTGGTGCTCCTGGCGCTCTCCTTCATACGGCGGCCATCCCGCTCGCAGGTGGATGCAGCCCCTTCGCCTGTCGAAGCGGGAAACCCCTTCGACTTGAGCACCGCGTTGGGATTCGGGCTGATGCTCGGCGCGCTCGCTCTGCTGACACGCGCTGCCCAGCATTGGATGGGCGACGTGGGCTTGTACGCCCTGTCGCTTCTGTCCGGCCTGCTCGATGTCGACGCCATCCTCTTGACCGTCATGCACATGAACAGAGAGGGCGCGCTGCACGCCGATCAGGCCATGGTCGCGGCAGGACTGGCGGTGCTCGCCAACATGGCGATGAAGGCCGGCCTGTCCTGGCTTGCCGGCGACCGGCCTCTGGGGCGGCAGGTCACACTCGGCTTCATGCTGGCGATGGTGGCGGTGGCTGGAACGGCTTTGCTCGTCTCATCCTCGTGAGGCGGTGCAACAGTGCCCCGCCGCATCACTGCAGAATCCTGTGTCGAGCACCTGTCAGGCTTCTCATTGCGAGGAACCGCCTCACGTGCGATGGCCCTTGCGTTGAGGCGCACTTCATTTCGATGGAGAACTCGGCATGCTCACTTTGACCCGCCTCAGTGGCCTGCATCGGGGCCATGCAGCATCGACCCAGCGCCGACAGTGACGGGAGCAAGTGAGGTCCCTCGATGCGCTCAAGTGACGGGGCCGCGTGCTCCCATCTGCATGACCGATGACATGGGGCGTCGGGGTGAGAACGGAAGCGTCGGACCGTGGCCGAAGCGCACCACGAGGTCCGGCGAGAGGTTGGGCAGCCCCAGCAGCGAGGCCAGTTGAGGCCTCAGGCTTGCGACCTCCACGGGCTGGTTGATGTGAGCATGCTTGAGCCCCAGCGACGTGGCGGTCAGCGCGAAGCGCTGAAACGCCCGCCCCACGGCCACCCAATGGGCGGGCTCCTGCCGCTCGGCGATCCACACGGCCACACCCGCCGAGGATTCGATGTGGCGGGCGTACTTCTCTCGCTCGGCCGAAGGGGTGAAAAACAGATCGAAGGCATGGCCGCCCAGCGCCTCCGGCATGGCTGGGTTGCCACTGGCCGGCGCGTACAGGCCATCGCCGGTCGCCATCGCGCTCCGTGGGCTGAACCGAAGCCACGCCTTGAGCTCCGCCATGAAAGCCGCATCGGCCAACTGGGCATCATTGCCGGCCACGACAAGGTCGCGCACCCGGTTGATCTGCGCGCGCTCGGTCAGGATGGCTGCATGCACGCCAGGGGCGGCGGCTGCGCGCTGCAAGGCCTCGATGTCCTGTACAGCGACTGGCGTGCCACCGTAGGCCGCACGCGTGGACTGGCGCTGCGCGATGGCCTGCAACAGCGCATCGGGTCGAGGGGTGGCACGCGAAAACGCGTACCGTTGGGAGCCGTCCTCCCTGACAGAGACGGTGCCCGGCCGGCCACTGGCGGTCGCAGCGACAACCAGGTTCTCCATCGCGCACCCGAGGCTGATGAACAGATGGTGGTTGTCAGGATCGACGGCGGGTGTCGCGCGCGTCAGGTCCGGCAGGATGTCGATGGCATCCGCACTGGCGATGAAGCGCCATGGCTGGGTGTTGTGGCTGTTGGCCGCCAGCGTCGCATAGCGGATGAGATCCTCGATCTCGGCACGCTCGGGCAAAGGCTCCCGAAGTCGGTCGGCATACTGCGCATACGCGCTGGGGCTTCCTGCCGCCAGTCGCCATGCGACCGCCGTGCCACCGACTGCCACGGCGGCGCTGCCCGCTCCAATCAGCACACTGCGTCGCTCCATGGCAAGCCCTTTCCGCCGTCGTCGGCCCCCTCACTCTAAGGTCCGGTGCGGCCCGGCAGATTGATCTTTGTCATGGAGCGGATGCCGTTCGCACGCGCGAATCGGGCTGACGATACGAATGACCGGTGCGTAGTGCGTCGTCCATCAGGGGATGAGCCCCCCACAACAGGCATGCGCAAGTTGCCTCCGAGGCGATCAGGACTACCACCCGGGGGCGCGAAGCACGGATGCCTCAGAATGTGCAGAACACCTCCTGGAGACCCAGATGCCACCGATGCACGATCTGCGGATGCTGCTGCGCTACAACGCCTGGGCCAACGACCGGTTGTTCTCGGCACTGGCGGCGTTGCCCGGTAAGCGTCCGGCGAAGTCATCCTGAAGCCAGAGGCGAGGCCAGTAGCTACGCGCTCCCTCAGTCAAGGAAGCCAACCGTGACTGTGTACTCTAGATGCTTCAACCACTGAGCTTTTGCCCAAGTTCCGATGGCGGGGGTGAAGGGAACCTCCGCCTTGGTGATAGTCGATTCGTGGGGAGATATTCGATACCAGCAGGCTTCGCTCTTGGGTTTGTTGCCGCCAGACTTACGCCACCGCTCATACTTGTCGACGACAAGCCTGCCGTCCAGGATGAGGAACGACCAAGTCGTGCCCCATAGGCCGTCAGGACTGTTGGACTCGAGGGTGAAGTGCGAGGTATTCATGGCGACGCGGCCGTTGCAGAGAATGGACGCTGCAAGTATCGCCAAATCATGCCGGCGTTTTCCCACTGCGCTTGTCGGCGCATGCACACAGTGAGGTCAGCGGAGGGGAGCATATCGCAGTCGCGCCTGGACCAGTGGTGCATCGACTACGCAGACTCGCTGTCCGTGGAGGATCAAGGCGAGCAGGTGGACTTCCAGTTTGTCGATGGTGCCACGGGCCGTCTGCGGCGCGGAGAGATCCTGCTGCATGTGGCCAACCACAAGACCTACCACCGTGGCTATGTGGCGGTTGTGCTCTACCAACTCGGCGGCAGGCCGCCCGTGATGGACCTGCCGGTGTTTCTCAGGGATGCGCCCCGGGTGCTTTGCGGCGCGCAACAGGAAGCCGCGCGCTCAGATCGCACAGCTTAGGCCACCCGCAACTCGGCCTCGCTTCTGCCGCTGGCCAGCGCCTCGGTGAACCACTTGGGCTTGGGGCCATACCCCGACCAAGTGTTGCCCGCGCCGTCCTGGAACTTGATGCGCCCGCGTGGGCGCTTCAACGGGGCTTCCGCATTGGCCGCAGCGGCCACGCCAGCGGGCTTGCGCCCCTTGCGACCGTCCTTGCCAAGGTCCAGATCAGAAGCCGTGATTCCGTAATAGGCGATGGCTTCTTTCATGCGAGCGATGACCCCGGCCTTCTCCGTGTCGCGAATCTCATTGGCCTGTTGTTGCAGCTTGGCGATCTCTGCGTCGATTTCCTTGAGCGTCAGATTGGTGCTGGCCATGGGCGTAAAGGTGCGTGTGGATTGAATGAGAGCAGGACATCGGCAGGGACTTGTACGCCCTGACCGCACGCGGAGTCTATAGCAGCCCATTCATCGCCCACCATGGCCGCATCTCGCGGCCGCGCTTTCCGGACCAGCGGCACCGCATCCGGTTGGACTCACCCGGCGGGCGACACCTCGAAATCCTCGTCGGGATAGATGAACGCCCCTCGCTCCCGCACCTCGCCCGCATCCACCTCGTCCTCCGTCACACCATACAGGGACAGCGCCGCACAGCGCGCCAGGGCTTCGCTATCCTCCGCGACCTGCCCAATGTGCTGGGCCTGCCCTTCGCGCATCACGCGCACGTTCCATTGCATCACGCTCATCGGTGCTCCTTGATTCCCCGGTTCATGCCTCGATGGAGGCGTCCGCTTCAGGTGCTTCGCTCGCCTCTTCCTCATGCCGGAATCCGAACCGCGCCCAGGTGCGAGGATCGACTTCGATGGGGCCGCTGCGCTTGGACTCCAGGTTGACGACGACACCGTGGGCGGACAGGCGGCCTCTGGAGAACAACTCGTAGAGCAGTTGAGCGGCGAAGCGCACCGCCACGTCATTGACAAACAGCCCCTGCGAGGCCAGCGACATGCGCACCGAGCAGGACGGCAGGTTGTCCTCGGGTGCCGTGTTGTCGAGCAGTTCGGGGAACAGTTCGGTCACACACGGCAGGCGCGGCCCGGTCGCACCCGCCTCCGAGGCCAAGCCCCCCTCGGGCTCGCCCAGCACCACCTGCGCCGTGGCCTCGGTGTTGCCCAGGTCGAGCCAGTAGCGGTAGCGGCTGCTGTCGCGCCACGCGATGCGGTGCAGCATCCCCCGCGCCGAGCGGCTGTCCACGCAACTGATCAGCAGGTCCGCGCCCGACGAGTAGCGCTGGCCGTTCACATGGTCCTCGTAGCGCATCGGATGGGCCTCCCAATCCAGCCCGTAGAACTGGTTCAGACGGTGGATGGTCACCAGCGCCTTGTGCCTGCCGATGTCGGCTGCGCTGTAGAGTTGCCGTCCCACGTTGGCCCCGCTCACGCGGTCCGCGTCGAAGGCGGTGACGTGCAGGCCGCAAGGATGGCCCAAGGCACGCATCGCAATGTCCAGGCGGGCGAGGCAGGCGGCCATCTGCGCGCCGTTGCCGCCCACGCCGACCAAATGCACCGCCACGCGGCGCTCCAACAGTTTGGGATGAATCAGGTGTTCCACCAGTCGCTCCAGTTCAATGTCCTGCCGCCAGTCTCTCGCGACGGGTGTTGTCTTCAAGCCCGGTGCCAGCGGCGCATCACGCGCCGCACCCAACCGTCGCGCCATTCGGCGGGTTCGCCGTCACCCGTGTCGAATGGCAGCGCCTTCGGCCCCTGCCAAGGATGGCGCGGCAGCGTCTTGTACAGGCCGTTGATCACGAGCCGGAAGCAGGCCATCGGCGCAGGCTGGTCCAGCAGGCCGAACACGCCCGCCACCGCGATCCCCTGATCGTCCCGGTCGTCGTCGGCCGACCAGAACGCCGGGCCACGACCGTGGGTGTGCAGGTCCACGGCCACCGTCTCGTCTCGCGCCATCGGCGGCCTGCGGTAATCGATCCGAACTGGCGATGACCATTCGGCATCGCAGAACTCCAGGCGCAGGCGCCCGGTGCTGCGCGAATAGATCAGCACCCCGGCGACTTCATTGGGAAGGTGCTCGCGGCCATAGGCCACGAACTCCTCGATCAGCTTGATCGGCAGCGGGCCGAAGCTGAACCGTAGATGTTCCTGCACCTCGCCGTAGGGCAGGCGCATGGCTGGCGCGTCCAGACCGAGCGCCGTGATGCTGTCGAGCCAGTCGAGGCGGGTCTGCACGAACCAGCCGTTGCGGGCCACGATGATGCGCTGGCCATTGGCCATCTCGGGCAGCTTGCCGAAGCGCGGCGCAGCCACCACCGGACATGCGGCCAGCAGTGCCTGGTCCCTGGGGTCGAGCATGGCCATCATGCGTCCTCCGGCTCGCCGAGCAGTTGGCCCAGCGTGGACTTGGCGTCGACCAGCACGCGCTCGGGAAAGCGCGTGAACCGCTGGTCGAGCATGTCGCGCCAGAAGGCGTAGGAGCCGCCCCGGTAGCGCAACAGCTTGCCCGTCACGTTGGGGTGCGTGAAGTAGGAGCGCAGGAAAGCATCGTTCCAGGCCCCGATCTTCTCCACCGTGGTGCCTTCCGGCACCGGCGCGTTGCCCTGGCAGATGTGGCCGTGGCCATCGACGTTGAAGAACGGGGCCTGGAACAACGCCGTCTTCGGCGTCGGGCGGCGGCTGCCCTTGACCGCCCACACCCGCCATCCACGGCTGGCGGCGGCGAAGACCAGTCCGGGCAGGGGAACGGTGTCGCCACGCTCCGTGCCGCCGAAGGACTCCGCATGGTCGTCGCCCACGCGGAACGCGATGTGCCGCCGTGTCGGGGGCACCCACCACACGAGCACGTCGCCATGCAGGTACAGCACCGTCTCGGGCAGGAAACCGCCATGCGCGGCGCGCTGGAGCAACGCCGACGCCAGTTCGCGCGCGGCCTGGGCCGTCATGGCGTGGCCCGCGCCGATCACCGGCGCGCCGTCCACGGTCAGGACCTCGTGGACGGTGGCGAGCGCGCCGCCCGAGCGTCCGTGGTACAGCAGCACGGCCTGGTCCAACGTCAGTACGTTGTCGGTCGGCGTCTGGATGGAAAACTCCGCTTCAGTCATGGGTAGAACCTCCTGCGCTCAGTCTCCGATGGACAGCGCATAGATCAAGCGGTCGATCAGGCCGATGGCCTCGAAGCGCTGGCCCATGCGCTGAAACCATGCACCCAGCGCGCCGGGATCGCCCAGCGGGATCATCACTTCGCCCATGCGGTCGCAGTACTCGGCCTGATGCGCGAGGTTGAGCAAGTCGTCGTAGATGCGCGTGGTGACGTCACCCTCGTCCCAGGACAGCACCGCGCCGAAGCCGATGTATTCGCCCTCGATGTCGGGCTTGAAGTCGTCCGTGAGCGTGAGGCGGGACAGCGCCAGCGCATCGGTGGCAATCTGGCGCAGATGCGGATCGGCCAGCGTCTTGGCCGCATGACGAAGGCTGCATGGCCGCGATGCCGCAGTGCCCTTGCGCCGGCGCTCGCCTTTGGCCGGCCGGTGCTGCCAGCGCCGCGCCCACTCCGGGTAGGCCGCATCCAGCATGCGGCGCGTCACCATTTCCTCGCGCATGGCTTCGCGGTCGGCAGCGTCGCCGTCCTCGCACATCATGTCCAGTGCAGCTTCCTCATCCATCTCGCCCTGCCAGTACACATAGGACGCCACATCGTCGGCAATGTCCGGGGTGAACAGCGGATAGACATAGCGGCTCTGCTCGCGCAGCACCTGCAGGACGGTGATTCCCAGGTTCGGCATGGCCGCGTTGAGCGCCTCCAGGCGCTCGCCCACCGCCCACTCGGCTTCGCGGAACTCGCACCAGTACACGTCGAGCTGGGCATAGGCCGTCTGGCGCCCGGCGCGCATGGCCGGGTAGTTGCCGTGCTCGTCCAGCACGCTTACCGCAAAGCGGGGCTCCAGGCACTGGAGCCCGCCGACCTGCCGCTTGATCCATGCGTCGATGGCACGTTCGCACGCCTTGAGGGGATCGGGTTCCGCCTGCGGCAAGTCGTCTTCGCGCACCGCACCGGCATCGATCAGGAAGCGGCACAGCGAGGCATTGGCCTGCGCCTGGGTGGTCGATGCGACGGTGAGCGGCACCGCCGCAGACAGGACCGGCAACGCCAGCACCGGCGCGGTGGTGGGTGTGGCAACGCGGCTCATGGCAGCGGCGACAGCATGTCGCTGGTGGCGCTGGCGCGTTGGACGGCGGCATCCTGACGCGGCTTCTCCTGTGTCCGATGGGCGAAGCGGCTCCACGCCGCCGAACGGGCTTGCACGGTGGGCCGAGACAGGGCGCGGGACAGCTTGCCGGTGGCGCTCTGCGTGCCGCGCTCCGTGGCTTGAACCTGCGCCAGCAGCGCGGCGAGACGCGGGCCGGGCGGCACCTGCCGTGCAGGGTCAGGGGTGCCCGCGCCTTTCGTGCCCACGGCCTTGCGGAAGGTGAAGTCCTGCCGCCCGTTGGCGACTTCGCCGGCCTCGACCTCGGCGCTGACCAGTTCGGGGTATTGCGCGCTGTAGAGGTCGCGCACTTCGCGTGGCGCGAGGCCGGGCACGTCCGGCAGCAGGATGCCGTTGTAGGTGAAAGTGCGGACGATAGGGGTGACTTGGATCGACATGGGGATGGCTCCTTGAGGGTCGGGGCGGCCACCAGGGCGATGGCCTTGCACTCAGTCTCTCGCCGGACGCCCCCGGCGCAAGGGCGCTGGGGCGGCTCATCCGAACAGGTCGAAGGATTCGCCGTCCCCCGTGGCAGCACCGGCCGTTGCCGCCTGAGGTTGGCCATCGGCACCGTCCGGTCCTTCGTCGTCGTCCTGCGGCGCGGTGCTGGGCGGGGCCGCGACTGCAGGGGTGGCTGCGGGCTTGCTGGTGCTCGGCTTGGGCGCAGCGGCCTTGGTGGTCGCATCACTGGCCTTCTTCACCGAAGCCGCTTTCGCCGCCTCGATCACTTCCTTGGTGGCTTCGGCCTGCTGCGCGAGGCTTTGGCGGACTTCGCGGAAGCCGCGCAGCGCGTCGATGAACCCTGTGTCGAACTCCTGCGGGGTGGCCGTCAGGCTCAGGGGCTGTGCCAGCGCGGGTTCAGCGGCATCCGGCTTGGCCTTCGGAATCACATTGACTGTCAGCCGTCCCGACTTCTCGTCGGCGCTCACCGTCATCGTGAGCGTGGTGCTGCAAGCCAGCGCGAACAATTCTTCAAACATCGTCATGTCATGCTCCTTGGGGAATGTGGGACATGGCCCCAGGCGGGGCCGTCCAGACCATGCTAGGACCGGTCCCCCTGCTGTCCAGGGCGTGGATGGCCGTCAGGCCAGGGCCGTCTCCGGCTGAACGTCTGAATGGCTGGCGGCAGCTTCGGAGCCTTCCACCTCATCCACTTCGACACCCGCGCCGCCCTGCCCGCCCTCGGCCAGGACCGGCTGGCGCCGGTAGCGCATCACGGCGGGCACCGTGCCCTGGTAGCTGAAGCCTTGGACCTTGAGCAACGCGGCGATGAACTCCTGCTTCTTGCTGGCGCGCGCTGCCTTGAAGCCGGTGCCCATGGCCTTCTTCAGGCCGACTTCGACCGCAAGGCTCTCCAGTTCACTCATCGTGAACAGGTCCAGGAACTCCTTGTCCCACTGGAAATACCGACCTTCATCGACCTCGGCGTAGTTCAGCAGCAGTTCCAAGTCGCTGGTGTTGACCCCGAAGGCAGCGGATGCCGTGGCGGCTTGCAGCAGGCGATCCAGCTGGGCCTCGGGCGCTGCGTCGGCGCGCTGGAGCCCACCCCGCACACCAAACCCGGCGGGTGCCGTCTGGCCCGCCATCCGGTCAAAGGCATTGCGGAACTGCGCCTCGCGCAGGTCGGCGCCGCGCCCAGCCAGCACCAGTGCGATCAGCACGCGCTGGCTGCGCTGCGGCTGCGTCATCAGGGCCTTGGCCAGCCACTTGCGCCACTCGGTCAGGCGATGCGCGACCATGCGCTGCGGGGTCTGGTTCGTGGGGGCCGATGCTGCAACGGCCTTGTTTGCGGCATTGCTACCGGCCTTGCCCTTCTGGCCCGCTTTGCCGGACACCTTCGCGGTGGACTGCTTCGCGCCCTTGCCTGCCGCCTCGTCCACCGCCGCCTGCGCATCGCGCTGGGCCTTGCGCCACAGGGCCACCTTCTGGCTGTTGCACGCGGCGTCGAAGCACAGGGAGTGGCTGACCTCGCCGTAGCTGCCGGGCATCGCCGAGATGGTGCAGCCGAAGGACTGGCACCCCTGGCACGACGTGTACTGCGGCGCGCCGACCCCCAGTTCGCCCTCGGCGGTGAGCGGCAGCGGCGTGAAGCCGTCCGACACCTTCACGATGCGGATCACCGGGTACTCGTCGCGCAGCGCATCGGCGCGGGCCTGGACGGCTTGCAGCGTCAGTTCCTCGAAGTGGCTCGGATGCTGGCAGTAGCCCTCGCCCAGGGACTCCGCAAAGAGCCCCGCCTGCCGCGCCGAGTTGTGCGTGCAGCCGCTGCACTGCGCCGTGTCGAAGATCGCGTCGGCCAGCCGCCGTGCGAAGCGCCCGAGTTGGGCCTTGAGCACCGCCACCGGCACCTTCTGCGCCAGCACACCGGCCAGCACGCTGTCCTGCTTCTCCGGGGGGATGCCCGAGAGCAGTTCGGCGTGGCCAAGCTGGATGCTGCGCGTGGTCAATGCCTTGAGGACCGTGGGCGTGCAGGCCATCAGCGCCAGCCGGCGCTCCAGCACCTCGGGCGACCAGCCCATCAGGCGGGCGGTTTCTTCCTTGTCGCCGCGCTGGCGCAGCAACTGGCGTTGCGCGGCGCGGGCTTCCTCGGCCGGTGACATGGCGGCGCGGTGGTAGTTCTCGATCACCGACATCGCCTCGGCCGTCTCGTCGCTGGCATCCTTGATGACCACCGGCATGTCATAGTCGTCGCCGAAGACGTTCTTGGCGGCGCGCCAGCGGCGCTCACCGGCGATGATCTCGTAGAGGTCGGTGCCCGGCACGGGCCGCACGACGATGGGTTCGAGCACCCCGACCGCGCGGATGCCCTCCTCCAGTTCGGCCATCTCGTCGGGGTCGAAGTATTCGCGGGGGTTTTTTCCCTGCACGATCCGGCGGATCGGCAGGGTCGGTTGGGTGGTTGGGGTCACGGGGCCTCCTGGCTGTAACGGGTGGGATGCACCCATGCTCCCGCCGAGGTCAGCGTGTTCAAGCCCCATGGCCGCTCCCCTCGGTCGAGGAACGGATCAGCTCCACCCAGGCGTGCAGCGCCAGCACCTGTTCGGCGCGTGCCGCCTCGTCCCGCGAGCGAAAGGTCACATCGCCGGGCGCGTTCAAGTCGCCCCTGCGGTTGTCGCAGACGATGCGCCACTTCTTGTCGGGGTAGTTGCGGCTGACGCAACCACAGGCGCCGCTCGGGTAGCGAACCTCGCTCACGTACCAGCCACCGTGCCGCCAGGGCGAGTAGTCCAAGGGACGGGCCGGGTCCACCATGTCCAGCACCTGCGAGAAGGCCTGGAGGGGCGTGCAATGGCTCTGTGCCTGGATCGCCTGCGCGATGCCATCGAACACGTCATCCGCGCAAGGCAGGCATTGCGCGACCGACTGGATCACCCGGCGCACGATGGCGTCGAGGTCGAGGTTGTCGAGGGGGCGGTCTCTATCGATCTGGCGCGCGCAGGCATTTCGCACGGCCAACGCCGTGGCCATCGCCGTGAGGTGGGTCGTCATGGTCGGTTCTCCTTGAAGCCATTGCGACCATCGTTGCGGGCCGCTTTGGGGCTTCAAGGGCGGACCACCGTGAGTGCGGCTACGGCTCGCCCGGCATCTCTCGGCGTCGGCATCCGCACGCGAAGAATCCGCTCGAGCTGTCACAAAGCGGCCCTGGTGTCAGACTAAGATGGAATCGAACTCCGATAACGATGACCGATACCGTACGAGACATCCTGCTGGCCTTCGTCCGCGTCCATGTTCTGCACCATGCGGTGTCCGAGCGCATCTTCGGCGCCGGGATGGCGCAAGAGCTGGCTCGACATGGCTACCGGCTTAGCCCTGGCACGCTGTACCCGCTGCTGCACAGGCTGGAAGCCGACGGTCTTCTGAAAAGTACGGCCGAGGTCGTTGATGGAAAGACCCGCAAGTACTACACGGCAACGCAGAAAGGCCGCAAGGCACTGCAGACCTTGCACCCGAAGCTTGCGGAGCTCACCGGAGAAACACTTCAAGAGTTTCGCAACGATGAACCACGAACCCCTCGCGCACGACCGAAACGACAGCCATAGTGGCTCTCCGCTGGAGGTACTGGGCGCATTCCTGAAACTCGGGCTTACCTCCTTCGGCGGGCCGGTCGCTCACCTGGGCTACTTCCGCACCGAGTTCGTCGAACGGCGCCGTTGGCTGGATGACCGAAGCTATTCCGACCTGGTCGCGTTGTGCCAGTTCTTGCCAGGCCCCGCGAGCAGCCAAGTCGGCATCGCGTTGGGCCTGGGCCGTGCCGGCTGGCTAGGGGCACTGGCTGCATGGGTCGGCTTCACGCTACCTTCTGCAGTCGCGTTGATTCTCTTCGCCTTCGGAGTGGCCGAATGGTCTGGCCTCGCTTCATCCAGCGTGGTCCATGGGCTGAAGGTCGTGGCAGTGGCCGTTGTGGCTCAAGCCGTCTTGGGCATGGCCAAGTCGCTGTGTCCTGACCGTCTGCGGGCGGGCCTCGCTGTGGTCGCCGCACTCGGTGTGCTGGCGGTTCCCAATGCGCTTGGGCAAGTCGCCGTCATCGCGCTGGGCGGGCTTCTGGGGCGGTTCGCTGTGCGCGTCGACCAACTCCAGCCAGCAAGCCACCGCGACTACGGGGTGTCGAAGTCCACTGGCGCAACCCTCCTGGTGGTGTTCGGCGGGCTGCTCGTGTTGCTGCCGGTCTTTGCCGCCGCCACGGGCTCCACGGTGGCGTCGTCGATCGCGGTCTTCTACAAGGCCGGCGCACTGGTGTTCGGGGGTGGACACGTCGTTTTGCCCCTTCTCCAGTCCGGCGTGGTTCCCCCAGGCTGGGTCGACAACGACACGTTCCTGGCCGGCTACGGGGCCGCTCAGGCCGTGCCAGGGCCGCTGTTCACCTTCGCGGCCTACCTGGGCACAGCGATGCATGCGCCACTTGGCGGATGGGCCGGCGGCGTGACGTTGCTCGTGGCGATGTTCCTGCCCGCGTTCTTGCTGGTGGCCGGGGCGCTCCCGTTCTGGGAGGCGCTGCGCCAGCGCGGCGGTGTGCAGCGCGCCATGGCCGGCGTCAATGCCGCTGTCGTTGGCGTCCTTGTGGCCGCCCTATATGACCCCGTTTGGACCAGCGCCATCCACAGCAAGGCAGACTTCGGACTTGCGCTGGCGGCGTTCGGTCTGCTGGTGTTTGGACGGGTGTCGCCGGTGGTGGTGGTCGCAGCGGCAGCTGCGGTCGCAGGCGTACTGCACCTGTAGCTGTCGGGATCATTGTGGGCTGGCATTCTTGAGCGCAGTGCTCAACCCGTCCTCGTCCCCTTGCGCCCTCAAGATCACCGGGTCAATCCGTGGCCCCACTTTCGCGCGGCCGAAGTGGATCCTGCCTGGCGCCCACAGGATTGGCCCCAGCAGCCTGATCGAAAGACTCCCGATTGCTCATGACCGCCTCGATGTTGCGCTCCGCCCAGGCCCGCAACCCGCCCAAGGTCGCGGCGAGTGACTCGCCGATTGGCGTGAGCGAGTACTCGACCTTGGGTGGTACGGTGGGGTGGACTGTGCGCTCGACGATGCCGTCGCGCTCCAACGAGCGCAGTGTCTGCGTGAGCACCTTCTGCGACACCCCATCAATTCCCCGCTGCAGCTCGCCAAAGCGGTGCCGGCGCTCAGAGAGAAGCCCCAGGACCAGAACGGCCCACTTGTTGGCCACGCAGTCCAGGACCTGCCGGGTGGGACACGTCGCGACATAGGGGTCCCAAGGGGGGAGATTCGACGGTCCAATCGTTTCCATAAAGTGCCTGTCTTACCTTGAAGTGCCTTCTTGTGGCGTAGAGAACGGTCCTCTATTCTGAACGTTTGACCGCGCAATCCTGCGCCCTGCAACGGAACGAAAGGACACCATGAAAACAGACACCAACACGAACATCGCCATCGTGCGCCGCTACTTCGACGCGGTAGCGCGCGGCGACCTCGCCACGGTCGGCAGCACCTTGGCCGACGACATCGAGTGGCACCAGCCCGGCAACAGCAGTCTCTCGGGCTTGCACAAGGGCAAAGAAGCCGTGTTCGCCCTGCTGGGGTCATTCATGCAGCGCAGCGCAGGTACCTTCCGCATCGATCATGTCGGCACCCTCATGGCGCAGGGTGATCTGGTGACGACGACGCTGCACTTTCGCGCGGAGCGAACCGGTGCCTCGATGTCCATGTCGGGCGTGGACTTGCTGCGCATTGCGGATGGCCAGATCCGCGAGGTGTGGCTGTTCTCAGAGGACCAAGCGGCAGAGGACGCGTTCTGGGCGTAGACGCCAGACGCCATCGGCGACGGCCAGGCCCCGACGACTGGAGCCGGCTCCGACAGATCGTCGCTTCCTTGCCGTCGAACAGACGCAAGACCCACCGCGTTCAGCGCGTGAGTCAGCACCCGCCTTGACGCGCGGTACAGCGAGCGAACACAGCCTTCAAGGCTTGATGGCGACTTTCAACACACCATCGCGCTGGTGGGCAAACAGGTCGTAGGCGGCCACGATGTCCTCCAGCTTGTAGTGATGGGTGACCATCAAGCCGAGGTCGATCCGCCCCGAAGCCAGGAGGTTCATCAACCGGCGCATGCGCTCCTTCCCGCCAGGGCACAGCGCCGTGACGATCCGGTGGTCGCCCAGGCCCGCCGCGAAGGCAGACAGCGGGATGGTCAGATCGCTGGAATACACGCCCAGGCTGGAGAGCGTGCCGCCCGGCTTGAGCACGCGCAGGGCCGATTCGAACGTGGCCTGCGTCCCCAGCGCCTCGATCGATGCATCCACGCCGCGCCCGCCCGTGGCTTTCATGATCTCGTCGACCACATCGCAGTTCTTGAAGTTGAGCGTGAGGTCAGCCCCCATCTTCTTGGCGATGTCCAGGCGGTGGTCGTTGCCGTCCACCGCGATGATGGTGGAAGCCCCCAGCAAGCGCGCCCCCGCCGTCGCGCACAGGCCGATAGGTCCCTGGGCGAACACGACCACGGTATCGCCGATGCGGATGCTGGCGTTCTCCGCGCCCTTGAAGCCGGTGGACATGATGTCGGGACACATCAGCACCTGCTCGTCGGTCAGGCCATCCGGGATGGGGGCCAGGTTGGCCTGCGCATCGGGCACCAGCACGTACTCGGCCTGGGTGCCGTCGATCAGGTTGCCGAAGCGCCAGCCAGCGGTGGCCTTGAAGCCGTGACAACCGCACAGGCCTTGCGGGATCAGGTAGCTGCCGTCCTGCGACGGCGCGCCATCCTGGGCGGCGTAGGAGTTGAAGTTGGGGCAGATCGCGCCGGCAATCACGCGCTGGCCTTCTGTGTAGCCCTGCACTGCGCTACCCAGCTTCTCGATCACGCCGACCGGTTCATGGCCGACGGTGAGCCCCTTGGCGACCGGGTACTCCCCTCTGAGGATGTGCACATCGGTGCCGCAGATGGTCGTGGTGGTGATGCGGATCAGCGCATCGTTGGGACCCACGTCGGGGATGGGCTTGTCGACCACCTCGATGCGGTCCTTCTCGACGAACACTGCGGCTTTCATCTTGGCGGCCATGTGCACTCCCGGTACGGTTCAACAGCTGGATGGGGGGCTCAGTGGCCGCTGGCCTTCTTGAGCACAGTGTACAACTCGTCCTTGAGTCGCAGCTTCTCCTTCTTCAGGTTCTCGATCTCCACTCCGGTGCCCGGCTCGATCTGCACCTCCATGTTCTTGATCTTCTGATCGAGGTCGTTGTGCTGGTCGAACAGGCGCGTGAAGTGCTGATCGCTCTGCTTGAGCGTTGTGATGAGCGTTCGGTACTCAGGGAACATCGGATCGCCTTCCTTTTCAATGAACGTCGAAGGGGCTGTGCGCCTGCACTACTGGGCACGACGCAGCTTGAGCGCATGCCATGAATTGCGACCAGTATCCCGAGCAAGGGGCTCTGTTCCATTGACCCATGTCAACGACCGTGCCCGGCTTCTTGCCGACATGGCCCATCCGTGCCGGCGCGCGGCTCCAATGCACGACATTCGTGCTACTGTCACTTCGCAGGAACACTGCCTGTGGGGCTCGGACCCTCACGGCGCCCGAGTTCGGAGTGGAGACCTTCGGACTCGGCATGCGCGAAGTCTCATGGGGGATCGGGCATGGCCGAAGCTTTCGGCCCGAGCGCCATGCACGGTCCAAGTCCCGCAGCCGATCAATCCAACACAAGAACAACGCATGCTCACCCTCTCGTCTCTGGGTGGCGCCGGTACCGTCACCGGCTCCAAGCACCTGCTCACCCATGGCCAGACTCGCCTGCTCGTCGACTGCGGTCTCTTCCAAGGCCTGAAGAATCTGCGCGAGCTCAACTGGGAAGCGTTGCCTGTCGATCCCCGGTCCATCGATGCGGTCGTCCTCACGCACGCGCACCTGGACCATTCGGGCTATCTGCCCAAACTCGTGAAGGATGGGTTCTCGGGAAGCATCTTCTCGACGCCCGCCACGCGGGCCGTGGCCGAGTTGATCCTGAAGGACAGCGCCCACCTCCAGGAAAAGGATGCCGACTTCGCCAACCGCAAGGAATTCTCCAGGCACCACCCCGCCCTGCCGCTGTACGGTGTGCGCGAGGCCGAGCGTGCCCTGCAGGCCTTCGTTCCCGTACCACCGCACAAGTCCGTCGCGCTGCCGGGCGAGGCCGCCCTGCTGTTCCGTGGTGCGGGGCACATCCTGGGGGCGTCGACAGCGCAGATCGACATCGCGGGGCGGCGCATCGTGTTCTCTGGCGACCTGGGCCGCTACGACGATCCCGTGATGAACGATCCCGAGCCCGTGCCTGAAGCGGACTACGTGGTGATCGAGTCCACCTACGGCGACAGGCGCCACGAAGCGGCTGATCCCGTCGAGGCACTCGGCGCTGTGGTCGAACGCACCGTCAAGCGTGGCGGGACGGTGGTGATACCGGCCTTCGCCGTTGGCCGTGCCCAGTCGCTGATCTACCACCTCTGGCAGCTCAAGGAATCGGGCCGTCTGCGCAACCTCCCCGTCTACCTGGACAGCCCGATGGCGGGGAGCGCCAGCCAGTTGCTGCACGACTACCCGAAGGACCACAAGCTCGCGGCTCGGGACTACGAGGCAGCGTGCGGGGCCGTGACCTATGTGCGCGACGTGGAGGAATCCAAGGCGCTGTCGGCCAACCGCTTCCCCAAGGTGATCGTGTCGGCCAGCGGCATGGCCACCGGCGGGCGAGTGCTCCACCACATCGCCGCCTTCGGCACGGACCACCGCAACACCATCCTGTTCTCGGGATTTCAGGCAGCAGGCACGCGGGGCCGAGCCCTGCTCCAGGGTGCGCAGGAGATCAAGATCCACGGCCAATGGGTGCCCGTGCGCGCGGAGGTCGCAGAGTTGCCCATGCTGTCCGCGCATGCCGACAGCGAGGAATTGCTGCGTTGGCTGGGCGGGTTTCGGCGCGCACCTCGGCGGGTCTTCATTGTCCACGGCGAGCCCGATGCCTCGGACGCGCTGCGCAAGCGCGTGGAGCGCGATCTCGGTTGGAGCGCTGTGGTCTCCCGTCAGGACCAGGTATTCACCCTGTGAGCCACCGCTCGCCCGGACAACCGTCGAGCCCAGGTCGGGCGACCGCGCTTGTTACGGGTCAGCGCTTGCGGGCCGTCCACCCCCGGGGAAAATGGATCTGCTCCCTGCCGCTCTTCTTGAAGGACTGGTAGTTGAGCTTCAGAAGCTGCGGCGCGACCACCATCTGCTCGGCCACCAAGGCCTCAAACTCCTCCATCGTCAGGCGCTGCCGCATCGGTGCCTCGCCGGCCTCAGGCAGGTAGTCGTCGTCCTCCAGCCACAGGACACTCTCGCCGCCGCAATGCAATGACAACACGATCTGGTGGTCGGCCTTGGCGCCCTGCTTCGTGAGCACATCCACCGAGACCTCCTGCCGCTTGCCCGGCACGCTGTAGAACTGGCGCGCTTGCGGCAGCAGGCACTCCGCCAGGAAGTCGAAGCTCGGCTGCAAGTCCTTGTGCCGCTGCAACGCGAAGAGCTCCTTGAACTGGCCGAGCTTGAACGACTTGCGCAACTGCCCATTGGCGTCGAAGAAGACCTCGAAGAGCATGCCATCGAGCACCGCCTTGCGCTTTTCCGGTTTGAGGCCGCTCCCGCTCGAAGCGAAATCGCTCAAGTAGGCCTGGGCCGCATGCGAATTGCCACAGGCCGCCTGGTACAGATTGCGTCCAACCACGAACAGCGCGTCGAGGCTGCCTCGGTTTGCCAACGTTGAGGTGAAGTCCGCCACCGCCGGGTTCTGCCGGGGCCAGGTCAGGCTTCTGAGGCCCTGGATCACCCGATGCGTCGCCTTCGCCTCGTCCACCACGAACAGGCGGTCGCTCAGTGCCGTTTCCGAGTACAGGTCGATGCGCGTGCCCAGGCTGAGGTTGAAGTAGAACTCACCGGCCAACGAGGTGTGCTCCCAGGAAATCTGCCGCCCCTTCGTCGCCGCGCTCAGCGAGTTGCGCACGCGCTTGAACATGGTCTCGATGGAGCAGTCGGGCGTCGCCAGGTGCTGCAGCAACGCCTCGGTGTAGGCGCCATTGCGGCCACGTCCATCGTCCGCGGTCTGCCCAGGCGACGTGGCGAAGGCGATCAAGGTGCCCTTGGGCGCATACACCGGAGCGAGCCCGCGCGCCTCGATGGCGCGGCGCCACGCGCGCTCGAAGGGATTGTCCCGGCAGGCATCGAGGATGATGATGCTGGTGGCGCACTTGGCCTTCTCCATCACCTCGATCACACGGTTCAGCGAGAGTGAGGAATGCTTGGCTTCGACCTCGTCCGAGGCGTCGGTGTCGACGGCGGCAAGGTAGTTCTCGCCTTCGATCTGCATGCCGTGTCCAGCGAAGAAGAACAGGCCGACATCGCTCTTGTCGAGCTCGCGCTTGAACCGCCTGAGCGCGCGGTCCATCTCCGCGTGGTTGCAGTCGGCCTCCTGGATCACGCTGAAGCCGCTGGCCTCAAGCTGCTCGGCAACGTCCTCCGCATCGTTGGCCGGGTTCTTCAGTTCGGCCACCGTCTCGTAGGCGGCATTGCCAATGACCAGGGCTGACAGACGCCGGCTCATGCCGGCTCCGTATTGAACAGGCTCGAACGCACCGACCGCCTCGCGCGCTGCGGGACCTGCTTCTTGATCTGGCGAATCTGGGCCGCCCTCAGCTGGCCATCGTCGGGCACGTACCGCGGCAGCGCACGATGGATCGCCTGGGTCTCATCGACGCCCAGGTACTCGGCCAGGTGCTCGGCGGTCTCGCGCCTGACGCCCGTGGCGCCGTCGACGGTGCGGCAGCGAAAAGCGATCTGGTTTGTCGACGAACGAGCCGGCATGGCAACCTCCTGTCGATATCTTAAAGACCCCCAAGATCGCCGCCGCCCGGCAAAGGGCGGGCGAGTTTCATGCGCAAAGCGCCTGCAGGTGCGCCTGACTACAATCGTGTCCGAGGCGCCCGCCGTACTTGCACGCGAGTAGAAACAGGTCCTTCCTTCCATCGTCATTGATCTCCCTTCCGGACCTTGTCGTCGGGGACTTAAACGCGTGCGTCTGCCCCGATGCGGCGAGGACAACCGAAAGGAAGACGCATGACGTTCAAAGCACTGGCGCGCACCGCGCACCACACCCTGCAGGCCCGCTCGGGCTGCGACATCCGCCACAGCCACGTCCACGAATTGCTGGCAGCGGCATTCGGCTACAGGACCTGGGCCGCACTGACCTCCGACGCGCTGCTGGCCGACCAAGGGGTCGGACAGGCGTCGGAACCCTCCGCCGAAGCGCAGGTCGCCGGTCGCGCGCTGCAGCTGCAGTACGGCCAGGCCGTGTCACGGGCCATGGCTGGCGCCCTGGTCCAGTTCATTGCCGACCAGCGCCTGGGGCTGGTGCGCTGGACGGCCCTGGCGCCGCTGATGCCCATGTCCACAACGCCCACCAGACTTGGCGAGGACGAAGAGGACGGCGAGCCGGACGAGGATCTGGAAGGCTGGGACGATGCACCCCGCCGGGTCCAGAACGCGACCGCCCTGCCCCGCGAGCACTTTCTGGCCTCGGGTCTTCTGCTGGACAGCCTGGAGGCGGCCACGGCGAAGAACCCGCAGGCACACCAGGTGCTGGCGGCCTTGTTCCGTTGCGGCAAGCCCAACCCCTACCTCTACGAGGAGTCGCTGAAGGGACGCCAGCTCACCGCCAGCGAACAAGGCTGGGTCGAGCAGTACCTGCTGCTGGCGCCCCGGTATGTGCGCTACGAGGCGCACCTGAAGGCCGCCGCCGAGGCAGGCGTGCGCGCCGCCGCCCTGGAATACGGGACGGTCTTCGAGCGTCCGGAGTTCATTGCCCTGGCCGAGCGCCTGGACGGTGATGTCGACGCCGAGCAGATGGCCCGTGTGGCCACGAGCCCCGAAGCCCGCACCCAATGGCTGCGCCGGGCGGCCGAAGCGGGTTCCCTGCGGGCGTTGGAAGACCTCGCCGATCTCGGCGACCCCTGGGCGCAGGAGCGCATGGCGCCACGCGCCAACGTGCACTGGCTGCGAGATGCGGCCGAGCGTGCGCTGGCCGAAGATGATCCGTTGCGTGCCTGGACCTGGCAGTACGTGGCGCTGGCGCGCGGAAAGGACCTCACCGAATCCACGCTGGCGGCCCGGCACGACGGTGGCTCGAATGATGGCGAGTTCTACGACAGCGACTTCGGCGGGCCACTGTACGTCGATGGCGACGAAGGACTTGCGCTGCCCGAACTGACGCGGGATCAGCACCGCGAGGCGAAAGCGAAGGCCCAGGACCTCCTTCGCGGCTAGTTGCCACGACAGCGGGGGCCGGCGACGGTAAGCCGTACTCCTGCACGACCACACACCACGGTTCCGTAGTGGTGTGTGGTGGCTGTCTACTTGGACAGTCCTGGCGTGCTGCCCCCGAGAGCTTTCCGTGGCATGCACAAAAGCGCTTGACTTAGAGTGCACTCGAACTTCTAGGATCACTTCATGGAATCGCACCTGTCCATTGACGAAGTCGCACAGCGCTCGGGGCTCACTGCCCACACCTTGCGCTACTACGAGCGCATCGGTTTGATCGCTCCGATCCACCGCGCGTCCGGGGGACAACGCCGCTATGCGGCTTCGGACATGGCCTGGGTCGAATTCCTGCTGCGGCTGCGGACGACGAACATGCCCATCGCAACGCAGCGCGACCGACCCCGCTGGAGAGCTTTTCCGAGGTTCCCGGCCTGTTCGGTTAGGTAGCGCCCTTACGACAAGGCGTTGTCGAAGCCGGCAGCCGACCAGTCGGGATCGCTGACGCGCCCGACAACAAGTCGATGGTACGCAGGAGCGCGGTGGGGTCGGCCACGCCCTGCCCGGCGATGTCCATGGCGCTGCCATGGCCCACGCTGGAGAGCAGCGCATCGCCGCCGATGCTGAGTGCGCTCGCCGCATTGGGGGCCAGCAGCTTGATGGGGATGTGGCCCTGGTCGTGCAGCATGGCGACGTAGAGCTCGTGCCGCCGCTGCGACAGCACCATATCGGCACCGTGGGGGCCGTCGACGCGGTACCCCTCGTCGCGCAGGCGGGCCATCGCCGGCAGCACGACGTTCTGATCTTCGAGGCCGAACAGCGTACCTTCGGACGCGTGCGGGTTGATGCCGAACACGCCGATGCTTGGGTTGTGCAAGCCCATCAGGCCGCAGGCCCGCGCGCCGGCACGGACCGCTTTCTGGACCAGTTCGGGCGTCATGCGCTCCAGTGCGGTGCGCACGCTCTCATGCAAGGTCACGTGCACGATGCGCAGCCCCCCGCCGACCAGCAGCAGGAACACATCGTCCTCGGGTTGTTCACAGACCCGTGCCACCAGCGAGGGATAGCCACTGAAGGCAATGCCGGCCTGGTGGATGGCGGTCTCGTGGTGCGGGCAGGCGATCACCAGGTCGTGCGCATCAGCGCGCACGGCTTGCAGCGCGGCGGTGGCAGAGGCCACCGCCGACGCGCCCGCCAGTGGGTCGATGCGGCCAGGCACGGCCGCGTGTTCGGGCAGACTGCCGGCTTCCACGTGGTGCAACTGTGGCCACAGCTCCTGCAGTCCGCAAAGGGACGCGGCGCGTTGCAACACCGTGCCAGGACCAAAGACGGTGATGTGCGCGCGCTGCTCGGGCGCCAGCGCGGCCAGGGCCTTGAGGGCGATCTCCGGCCCAATGCCGTTGGGGTCACCCGTGGCCAGTGCCACGCGCCGCGCGGGAGGGGTCTCCTGCATGCCCTTGGTCACAGCGGCAAGGCCATCAGGGAGGGCGCGTGCACCACGCCCTCGGTGTCGCTGGCCGAGCGCAGCAACGGCATGCCGAGCAGCCGGCCATGGCGCTTGCGCCCGTAGCGACAGGATTGGCGCCGCGCAACGCGGCTATGAAAACCAAAGGGTGTCCTGGCCTTCACGCACGATCCCTTCCGTGTGTGATATCCGAATTCCACGACAGCAACCAGATCAGTCAATGGTGACCTTCGCATCCCGAATCACTTTCTGCCAAACCTGCGTTTGCTGCTTGATGAAATCCGCACTCTCCGCAGCCGACTTCTGCAAGGGGTCCAGACCAAGCTTGGCAAGGCGCTCTCGCATGGCTGGTTTCGCCAGCGCTTCGTTGAGCACGGCATTGAGGTGGCGAACTTCTGGTGCAGGCGTGTTTGGCGCGGTCACTGCCGCGTACCAAGTCACCGACTGCATCGCCGGCAACCCAATCTCCGCAAAGGTGGGTACATCTGGAAGAGCGGAAGACCGCTTGGCATCTGCCACCGCGAGAATGCGGACCTTGCCTGAGTTGTGCAATGTGATTGAGGCCCCCACACTGCCGAAGAAGGCGTCGACCTGGCTACCCGACAAATCGGCGAGCGCAGGAGCATCACCCTTGTATGGGACATGAACCATCGTCGCTCCCGTCAAGGATGAAAAAAGGTTCGCAGTCAAATGTGATGTCGTGCCATTGCCCTGGGACGCGTACGACACGCGTCCGGCGCTTTGCTTGGCGTAGGGCGTAAATTCTTGTGCCGTTTTGATCGGAAGATTCGGACTCACGATAAGTGCGTTCGGCACTGCGGCAATGGTTCCGATAGCGACCCACTGCGAAGGATCGTATGGTAGTTTGGGGTACAGGCCTTGGTTGATCGCGATGGGGCCCGGAGACGAAATCATGATCGTGCTTTCGCCCGGCTTTGACCGGCTAAACACCTCGGCAGCGCCAATGTTTCCCCCGGCACCGGTCTTGTTTTCGACAATGACTCCCTTGGGAAACCCTGGCCGCATTTCTTCTGCCAAAGTGCGGGCCAACACATCAGCGAGGCCACCCGCGGCAAAGGGCACAACGATGCGCAACGGCTTGTCCGAAGTCTCTACCGCGTGCGCTGCACCGACAGACGAAATCAATCCGACAACACAAACGGCCGAGGCAAAAGAGGGAATCCAACGCATGTACTTGTCTCCATATTAAAAAGAGAAACTGTAGATGTGAGCGAGCACCGAAACGCGAGTAAATGTACGTACGACCCGCTTTGCACAGCGCATCGAACAATATGTCCAGCGTCGGCAATCCACACTGACAGCCTGCCCACCCGCTCTCTGCCGCAGCGGTATGTGTCGGCGACATCAGGTGATAACGCACCATTGGAGACTCCCACCCCAGACCGGCCAAAGCAGGCCGCTTGCAGCGGCGGCGCAGGTCACGCTCTTTGTTCGTCAGCCTGCCCCTTGCGAATGCGCGGGCCCCTGCCAAGCCAATCGCATTCTTGAACCATCCGTCGCTTGAATTCGGAGTCCTTGCCCCCATCTTGGTCGGCATCCACCCCCTGCAGCGCGTCAGGTCCCAGGCAGCAGGCCGGGTTCTCTTGAAACTCTTGCGTGGCCCGATTCACGCTACCGATCAACGGAACAACTCTTGTCCCTGGAAATGCTGCGCCACATCGCCGGTCAACGGCTACCGCTGACCCTCGAAGTGCCTGCCGATATCGAAAAGGTGCGGGTGCTTCGCGCGGCAGGACTCTTGGCCGCCTTTTTCCTCAACGCCTCCGCGGGCGACGACAGCAAGGTGATGCCGACTGCACACGTCCTGGCCATCACGCCCGCTGGCCGCGATGCCATCGTCGGGCCGGCGAGCCCTTGAACAGCCGCTGGCCGGTCCTGCAGTGGTCAAGTAGTGATGGTGCCCCACCTCCATGGACGGCTTTGAGTTTGACACGCAAGCCACCCAAGCCGTCCTTCGCAACGGAGATACCAATCGAGGCTTGCTGTAGATTACGACACTCGCCACTGCCAAACGTACACGTACCGAAGAGAAACTCAGATGCCAAAAGCCTATTGGATAAGCACCTATCGCGCGGTCAACGATTCCGACAAACTTGCCGCGTATGCGAAGCTGGCCGGCCCGGCACTCACGGCCAACGGCGCACGCTTCCTGGCGCGTGGCGAGCCGTCCAAGGTCTACGAACTCGGCCTGATGCAACGCACTGTGCTGATCGAGTTTGACAGTGTTGAACAAGCGGTTGCCGCGCACGACAGCCCGGCATACCAGGCAGCCCTGGCTGCGCTGGGCGATGGAGCCGACCGCGAGATCCGCATCATCGAAGCAGCTTGAGCATGGGTGCGGGAAGCGCCCTCTCTCCTTTTCGAGTATGCGCAGGCAAGTTCGCGCCATTGCGCGATTGATTGGAAGACAGGAAAGGAAGACGCGAAGCAGGGCCTCAGAACGAAGGTCTGCTCCTGGGCCGATCGCCGCGATCCTCCAGACTGCGATGCGTCAGATCCTGCACACCAGGATCTGCCGGAGTGAGCCGGCTTCGAGTCCTGGGGAACCTTGATCAGGCGACGGCATGCACGCCGGGCGTCGCACCCAGCGGGACGCCAAGAGCGCGACCACGCACGCGCCGGTAAGGCGGCAGGCCATCCAGCAGGCGCCGGCCCCATGCCGTGCCGGCCAGCCGCGGATCCAGCACAGTCACGCGGCCATGGTCCTGCGGGGTGCGCAGCAACCGGCCCACCGCCTGCGCCAGCCGGATTCCGACTTCTGGCACGCTGCGTTCATGGAAGGCGGACCTCCCCTGCGCCTCGATCCACTCCCGGCGTGTCTGCTCCACCGGGTCATCGGGCACTGCGAACGGCAGCTTGGCAACCACCAGGTGGGTGCAGTAGGCGCCAGGCAGGTCCACGCCCTCGGAGAGGCTGGCCAGTCCGAAGAGGACCGAACGTTGTCCCTGGTCGATGCGGACCCTGTGGCGCGCCAGCAGCTCGCGCTTGGAGGTGCTGCCCTGCACGAGCACCTGCTCGCGCAGCCTGACGGGCAGCGCCTGCGCGACCTGCTGCATCTGCCGGGCCGATGTGAACAGGACCAGCGCCCCGGCTTGCGCCTCGAGCAGTGCCGGCAGCATGGCCGTTACCTCCTCGGTGTGCGCCTGGGCGTCGCGCGGATGCGAGCACATGCGCGGCAGGTGCAGCTCTGCCTGCGCCGCATGGTCGAACGGCGAAGGCAGGCTGATGGCGCGCAATCCCTCCCAAGCCTTCAGGCCCGCCTCTTCCATGAAGAGGTCGAAGGATCCGCAGGCCTGCAATGTCGCAGAGGTCAGCACGACAGCGCCAGCACGGTCCCACAGCAGCGCGCGCAGGCGTTCGCCGCCGCCGATCGTCGCGGCGCACACGTGGAACTCCGTCGCTCGACCCGCCCTGCCCTCCTTGCCGCCGCGCTCGATCCAACGGGCGACCGGCGGGTCTGTGTCTGAGAGCGGTTGCAGCATGCGCTCCCAGGTGGCAGCCAGGTGCTCTGCGCTCCCCAGGCACGCCCCCAACGCCGCGACATGCGGCTGGGCGGCCACCGCGTCCTGGCGTGCCCGTTCAACCGCAGCCGCACGCAAGGCAGCCAGCGCCTCGCGCAGACCGAGCGCAGCGCTGTGCAGACGACTGCCGGCTTCGGCGACGTCAGGCGGCAGCGCACCGTGGGCAAAGCGCTGCACCTGCCCTTGCTCGCCCGCCGCGCAGTGCCTGGCCAAGGCCACGTGCAGCCCTTCCAGTGCGCTGCACAGGCGCTGGCCGTGCCCATCCGCCGCCAGCGCCAGGGCCGCATCGAGCCGCAAGCTCTGACCTGCCTGATCCGCTATCGCTAAGGCCTCCTCGATCCACCGCAGGGCGCCAAGCACCGCATGGCGCGAGGCGCCACGCGCGGCCGCCCTGGCCGGCAGTCCATGGGCCTCGTCGAGCACGAACAGCGTTTGGGACGGGTCCGGCAACAGGGCGCCGGGCTCCATGTCCAGGGCGGCCAGCAGCAGATCGTGGTTGGCGACGACGACGTCGGCGTCCTTGAGGCGCTGGCGAGCGGCCTGGAACGGGCAGCGCCCGAACTCCTCGCACCGCGCCCCCAAGCAGCCATCGCGGTCGGTGCTGAGGCGGTGCCAGAGTCCTTCCGGGATCGGGTCCTGCCAGTCGTCGCGGTCGCCGGACCAGGTGCCGCGTGCGAAGGCCTGCGCGAGCCGGCCTTCCAGTCGTACAGGCTGCGCCGTTGCCGGCCGTGCCTCATTGGTCGGAACCTCGCCTCCCAAGCTGGCGACAGAACGCTGCGCATCCAGACGCAACAGTTTGGCCGGGCAGACGTAGCGCCGCCGCCCCTTCGCCAGCGCGCTCGTGAAGTTCACCGGGAGGTGACGCTGCAGGGCCGGCAGGTCCTTGGCCATCAACTGCTCCTGCAGCGCCACGGTGGACGAGGACACGACCACGCGCAGCCCGCGCGAGCGCGCCAGCACGATGGCCGGCAACAGGTAGCCCAGGGTCTTGCCGGTGCCGGTTCCCGCTTCGATGACCCCGATGCGCTGGCTGGCCTCGGCCAGTCCCTCCCGGCCGTCGCCCAGGGTGCCAAGGACGTGGGCCACCTCGGCCATCATCACCAACTGCGCTCGGCGGCTGGCGAAGCCCGGCATGGCCTCGCGCAAGGTGCGCAGACAGGTCTGCATGCGGGTCTTCTCTTCGTCGCTGAGCATGCGAACAGGTTCGCACTGCGCCCGGTGACATCAAGGGTGGCGCTTGAGGGCGCCAGCCGGGGGCAGCGGCTCACCTGCGGACGCTGCGCCGCCGCCTGCGCGGGCCCGTCCCAGGCAACCTGCCCCGATGCACCCAAGCGTCCGGCCAGCGCCGCATCGAGCGCCGATGCCCCCCTGGAGAACTGGCTACGATCTCTCCGAACTACTGTCCTATCACCATGTACCGCCGCTCGCTCATCACCTTCATTGACATCCTCGGCTTCAAACATCTCATCCAGACCAGCACCGACGCGCAGATCACCGAGAAGCTCGCCACGCTCAGGCGGTTTTCGGCGACGGAAGACGACGAGGACGGTGAAGGGTTTGAGCCCAAGGTCATCCAGTTCTCGGATTCCATCATCCGGATCCGGCCACTGGAAGGCGCGTCGAACAAGTCCTTCCCGTATGGGCTGGTCTTCCATGAACTGCACGACCTGGTGCTGCTGCAAGGGGAACTGATCAAGCATGGCATCTGCCTGCGCGGCGGCATCGCCCTTGGCGATGTGCACTTCGATGCCCAGACGGTCTTTGGCCCCGGCTTCGTCCGGGCCTACGAGCTCGAATCGGGCTTCGCCAACTTTCCGCGGATCGTCGTCGACCCCGAAGTCCTCAACGACCTCATGACGGACGAGCGGCTTCGCGCCCAGCACCATGGCGTGGCCGACGAAGTCGACGCGATCCGCAAGCTCGTTCGCAAGGATGCCGACGGAATCTTCTTCGTCGACTACCTGCATGCGTTCCTCACAGAACTCGACGAGCCCGAGTCCCAGCCCGACGTCCTGCGCGACCACAAGCAACTGATCCTCAATGGAATGGGCAACGCCCGTGGATTGAACACGGTGCCCGCGAAGTACCTGTGGCTGGCCAACTACCACAATGGCCTGGTCCGCAGCCTGTCCAGGAAGTGGTACCAGCACTATGACCTGACCCTCGCCGATCTGGAGATCAGCTCGAAAGAGATGCCCATCAACTTCGAATGGCCGTGAACCAGGCCGTGACCGCCCATGCTGCGCGAGGTTGGTCGCACCGGAAGCATGGCTGCGAAGCATTCGCGGACCCTCCGATGGCCGCGATCTACCGGAAACGCTCCTGCAGCGATGCCATCAGATCAAAGTTGTCATAGTTGACAAAAGCGACAATAAAGCCCATGATGCGGGTTCGCTTGGTCCGACGGGAGATGCCATATGCCCAAGACTCTGAGTTTCATGGGGTTTGAGCTGCCCAAGGTGAGCCCCACCGAACTGCACCGCTTCGAGCCGGCCGCGCGGATCAAGGATCCGGTCAAATTCGCAGCCGAGCTGGATGCGCTCATCCAGGAAAAGATGGCCGCCGCCGAACAAGCTGCGGCCGGCCCTGCGGATGTTCGCGACCAGCTGGCCGACAAGGCCCGAGCGCTCCGGGCCGAAACACGCTGGACCCCCTCGGCGACCGACCTTCAACGCGGCCGCAGTGCGATGCTGCGCGTTTTCGAGGCGCCGCAGAACCTTCCACTGACCCAGTTCGCGCGGCTGGCGCACAAGTCGCGCCAGCAGATCTACAAGGATCTGTCGGCACACCCCCGGCGCCTGCTGGCGCTGAGTGTGGGGCCCCGCAAGCAGCGCCTGCCCGAATGGCAGCTGGATCCGGTGCGCCTGAACCTGACCCGGCAGGTGCTCAAGCTCGCCGAGGATCTGGATCCGTGGACACTTTTCCGTGCACTGTCCGATCCCCTCGATGCCTTGGATGGCCGCTCGCCAGTGGATGCGGTGACAGCGGGCAATCTGGATGAGATCGTCGCCAAGGTGCGCAGCGCGCTGGGCCTGCACGAACGGGCCCGCGCTTGACTTCTGTACCGCCACTGCAGTCCATCGCAGCCGGCGAACTGCTGCAGCATGTGAGTAGGACGGCGTACCGAGGCTCCGGTCTCTTCTTCGGTCAGGACGGCACCAACCGGTACGACTCGCCTGCGAAGGCCTATGGCGTCCTCTATCTGGCGTTCGACCTGCCCACGGCTCTGATGGAGTCCGTCTTTCACAAGCACCGATGGCACCTGCAGCACAAGCGCACCATTGCACTCCCCGAAGTCGAGAGCCGGATGGTGCGCGCCGTGGGCGTGCTGCAGGCGCTTCAACTCGCCGACATCACGGCGCCCGGTGTGATGTCCACCCAGTTCGGCCTGAACCTGAGCCAGTTGGCGAGCCGGCGCTACAGCCATACGCAGCGCATCTCCAAGAACGTCCACGACCTGCTGGACGCGGGCGGGCAAGCCCAATTCGACGGGCTGCTCTACCCGTCGCGCAACAACTACCCCGCCAAGTGCATCGCCTTGTTTGAGCATGCCCGGCACAAGGTGTGGGTCGCGGACGACGTCGACCTGGCGGACCATCGCGACTGGCCCGACTTCGTGTCCCGCAACCGGATCGGCATCGTGAAGCCGCGTGCAACGCGCCGCCCGCCGCCCACGGGGCGAAGCGGCCCCTAAGCCCCCCCGGCACCATGCACACCGACTTTCGGGGCGTTGCCCAGGGCCTGATCGAGGCGCACTGGCCCGAGGAAGCCGAGCGACTCGGGGAGCCTGCGGCTTGGCTGCGCCGTGCAGAGCAGGACACTGCGCGGCTTGCCATGGCGCTTGCGGGTTTCGTCGAATCCGGGGGCTTGGTCGAGCACACGCGGTTTCTCGGGCACGTCGTCGTGCTCCCTTTGCGCGGCCCGGTGGCCGTCGCCGCGCCTTTGGGCGACCGGGAGTACATCGTGATGGGGCAGCAGTTTCTCGAAGTGCTGCGCTTTCGCCACCAGCTGACTGCCGGCTTTCGCATGGCCGAGTACCTGGTCCGAAGTGCAGCACCGCTGCCCGACGGCCTGGAGCAATCCCGAGCGCTGGCGTACTGGGCCGGCCAGGAATGGATCCACGATTGGTTCCGCACAAGCGATCCGATTCCAGACCTCGCCCGCCATGTGCGCTCACCGCTGGCGCTCGGCCTCGAGTCGGACTGTCTCATGCAGGCGCTGCTGTTCCTGGTCCTGCACGAATGCGGACACTTCGCTCTGGGCCACGTCACCCATGGACCCAACGACCACGGCATCGCCTCCTTCGAGCAACTCTCCTGTGACCCCCTGACGCCACCGAAGCGCCAGGAACTCGCGGCCGACGCATGGGCGGCGCGCGCGCTGCATTGGCCCAATCCGACGTGGCAGAGCACGGCCATCTTTCGGCTGTTTCTGCTGTTCGGGATCGCCCAGGCGGCACTGCAGATCCACCCGCCTGAGCATCCCTACGTGCATGACCGCTGCGCCCATCTGCTCGAAGTGCTGCGGCTGGCGGGCGTCGGTGTCGACGAACAGGTCAAGCAGATGCCGGTGTTCGCGGCGCAAGAGTACGTCCTTCGCGCTCGACGGACGGAGCGCATACCCAAGCCCGCAGCGACCGAGGGTCTCGCCGTGCTCGTTGGATTTCTGGAGCAGATCAGCAGGCACTTCGAGGTGGCCGGCGGTGACGGCGCGATGATGCGGTGGATGCACAACGAAGGCGCGCCTACGAGGCCTTGGTAGACCTGCATGCCGCACGCCGCGATGGCGTCGCGCCTTCCTGGCCGGCCGGAAATCTGGTGGCATCTACACGCCTGCGCACCGTTGACAGCGCGCGCTTTCCGTTGACACTCCCAAGGCCCACCTCAACCTGGCTGCTGCGGCTACCCTGCAACCGTCGCTGGCGGCAGCCTACGATGCAGCACCGGCTGAGCCCGCGGCGCACGAGTCGGCTTCGCGCGCGCTCGCGCGCCGCAGCACCGCCCAGCTAGCCGCTGCCGTGAGCCAGGCCGCAATGCCACCGTACAGCATGACCACGCCGAAGCCCTGCGTGACGGAGGCCTGCAAAGCGACGCCCGCCGCATCTGCTCCTGCCAGGGCGCTCAACTGCTGCTGCACGCCGGCCAGATTGCCCCCCGCCAACTGCTCGGCCATCGATCGCAGCTGCGCGGACGGCACGCCCTGCCCCAGTGCCGTGGGCAACGCGGACGCGATGCCCACGACAAGCACCCCGCCCATCGCGGCGATGTTGAGCGCCAGCGTGATCAGCCGCGCGCTCGCATCCATGCCCGAGGCCATGCCGGCGCGCTGGGCCGGCACGGCCGAGGTCGTCATGTTGGTGGCGGGCGTGGTCGTCAGGCCCAGCCCGATGCCAGCCAGCAGCGCGCCAGGCAGCACGGTCCAACCACCCCATTCGGAGAAGCCGCTGCCCACCTGCATGAGCATGAAGCCCAGGCCGATCGTGAACAGGCCGGACGGGATCACGATGCGCGCCTGGTAGCGCAACAGCAGCCACTGCGCGATGGGAGGCATGACCAGGAAGGGCACGGTGTAGACCAGCAGTGCCAGTCCTGTGCGGCTGATGTCCCATCCCATGCCGGCCGTGAAGTACAGCGGCAGGTAAACCATGAACGGCCAGTAGCTGCAGTTCATGCCGACGCAGCCGATGATCGCGCCCGAGAAGTCGCGGATGCGGAACACCGAGAAGTCGAACATCGGGCGTGGATGCAGGCGCTCGGCCACCACGAAGCCCACCAGGCCCAGCAGTGTGGCTGCCAGCAGGCCCAGCGCGGCCGGACTGGTCCAACCGAAGCTGCTGCCCTGCGTGATGAGCCAGCTCAACCCCAGCACCGCCACCGTGAGCGTCGCGATGCCTGCCCAGTCCAGCCGCTGGTCCTGGGCCTGCGGGTCGCGCGACTCCACCACGCCGGCACGGATCAGCGCCAGCGCGATGAGCGACAGAGGAACGTGCACGAGGAACACCCATTGCCAACTGGTCAGTGCGATGATCGCGCCGCCCACCACCGGCCCGAAGCCCAGGCCAATGCCTGAGACCACGCCCCAGGCGGCGAAGGCCCTGGCCCGCGCCCTGCCCTCGGGAAACTGGTGCGACAGGATGGCGATGGAGCAGATGAACATCGCGCCGGCGGCCAGGCCCTGCGCGAAGCGCGCGCCGATCAGCGCCGGCATGCTCGGCGCCAGTCCGCACAGCAGCGAGGCGATGCCGAAGGCGAGAACGCTGACGGAGAACACGCGCCGCCGCCCGTAGCGGTCGGCCAGCGTGCCGGTGGCCATCAGCACCGTGGTGCAGGCGATGGTGTAGGCGTTCATGGTCCATTGCAGGTCCTGGAAGTCGGCGCGCAGTTGTGCCTCCAGCACCGGCAGGATGATGGGCACACTGGAGATCTCCAGGCCGAACAGCAGTGCGGCAAGGCAGATGGCGGACAGCGCGAGGGCAGGATGGCGGGTTGACATGGACGGGGAACGAATGCGCGAGCGGGCAATGGGAGCGACGATGGGCGTTCTCAGGACCATCGAATCATGACGCATGTCCCATCGAACGCCGATCGGGCACCTTGGACGCCGTCTGGAGAACGGCAAAGAGAATGGCTCAGAGAGAGGACCCAGCGTTCGGTGGGGCATCCGCAGACCGGTTGGCCCGCACGGCGTCCTCTGTCAGGGAGGCCACCTCGTTGAGCCACAGTTCCCGTTGGTCCGCAGAGCTGCTGCTCATCGGCCCGTACATGCGGCGCACGACATGGTCCACGCCACACAGGGAGAAAACACTCCTTCTCCAAAGCGTGTCGAGCGGGTCGCCGAACACCTCTCGCTCCCGCTCGAGTGGCGTGTTCGACGTATTAAAGACGAACGCACACTTGGCCTTGAGCAGCCCGATGGGAACCCCGTCAAAGCCCGCGCCGTCCGGATACCCATAGGCCGTGCCGAGCCGAAGCACACGATCCACCCACCCCTTGAGGATCGCTGGCGGTTGGCTCCACCAATTGGGATGGAAGATGAAGATCAGATCGGCGCGGCGGACATCTCGGCAGTGTGACTCGACAAGTGGGTCGGGCGACGTGGTGTTCCCGGCCTCTCCAGTGGGCTGTACCGGATTGAAGGCTTCCTCGTACAGATCGTGTCGGGCAATGCCAATTCCCTGGCGCATAAGGGTGGTCGAGACAACCTCCGCCATGGCGTGGCTGAAGCTGGTTGTTCCTGGATTCGCGATGATGATGAGAGCGTACATAGGGCGTGTAGATCTGAGGTGTGTTCATGGCCGCAAACCCTGGATCAGACCGGGTCGATTGCGGGCATTGCATTCGCCAGTCTATCGACGCCGGTTCAGTTCGAGTTCGGCCCGAGCCGGCCTGAGTCGGACCAGTACCGGCGTCCTGATGCGCCATCGCGCGGTGATGTTGCCGCCCGAATCGCGGCATCGCACCAACGGCGGGGACAATACTGGCCATCGCCCTGCCGTCCTACGCCGCCATGCCCGTCCACTTCTCCACGCTTCAACTCTTCGATTCCGCACAGGGCAGTCTCGTCGAGATCGAGCTGGCTCACCCGGACATGCCGCCAGGCGAACGCCGTTGGCTCTGGATCGAGCCCAACTGGGTAACGCTTCTGCACGCTGTCAATGAAGGCACGCCCACGTTGCGCGTGTTCGACGGTGCCGTGCTGGCGCTCGAAGGACAACGGGGAGAGCTGCGCTGGCACAACGGACGGCGAAACGAAATCTCGGCCGAGCCCATTGCGTCACTGCGCCCTGAGTTCCGGCGGCTGGTTCACCAGCACCTGAACTGACGGCTCCCCCAGGCTGCTGGTCGCGCGGATCACGGTACCCGGTAGAGCGCCGGCGCATGTGTGAGCTTTCAGCAACGCGGTGCCTCGTTCAAAGGCAAGGAGCCAGGCTGTGCACAATGAAAAAGCCCTGATCCACGCGCCCCACCAACGAAGCTCACCCACATGACGCAATCCGCCTGGACTCGCTCTGGCGCTCCTGTAGACGCCAGCACCTTCACGCTCATCCAATGGGAAGCCCTGAAGAAGACAGCGCAGCTCGGCGACTACGTAATGACATGCTGCAAGGCGCCGGCAGTCCTCAAGACCAGCATCAACGGATTGCCCTTCTTTGCGCATCTGTCCGACGAATGTGCAACCGCCCCGGAGACGGTTTGGCATCACGCGGGCAAGGCGGCCGTACTCGCCGGCCTCGCCAGTCTGGGAATCGAGGGAAATGACGAGGTCCCTGGTCAGTCGCCGACAGGCGAGAAATGGGAGGCTGATGTCCTGTTCAAGGCTTCTGACCGCACCATTGCCATCGAGCTGCAGCGTTCCTACCAGCACCTGCGCGACTTCACCCGTCGGCAGGAGCGCTACGCCGAGTCCGGCGTCGAGTGCTACTGGCTGGTTCGGAAGGAGACCTTCATCACCCTGGCCAAGGCAACCTCTCGGCTGCTGCTCAAGCGCGACTACGGAAACGTCTTCCCACCTGGCGGCATCGGCACGGGCATGCTGTCCGAGTTGCCGGTGGCGATGCTGGACACAGAAAACTCTCAGCGGGTGATGTTCGGCGGCCTCAAAGCGGCAACCGTGCCGGCATGGCTCGCCGGCATCCTGAACAGAAGCTACCAATATCGCGGCGGATCCTGGAACCTTGACTAGCCCAGGGTGGCTCGCAGCGCTTCACGTCGATCGGCGAGCGCAATGGCAGAGCACCATTCGGCTTGGAGACCACGCTGGTGGGAGCGAGGTCAGGTGGAACCGCTTCGCGCCAGCGCCAGCAGTTGGGGAGCATCCTTTAGCAGAGGCGGGAGCGACAGCGCCAGCAGCAGGGCCGCCAGCGGCACGACGCAAACGAAGCCAACGTGCTTGAAGCCCAACGCTCCCGCTACGCCGCCCAGCACGAACATCCCGACCAGGCCACCGGCCTGCCTCAGGCGGGCGGGATTGTGCCGAACATGGCCCTGTGCCTGCGCCTCGAGGCGATTCCAGTACAGCATCTTGCCGAGCTCGATGCCCACGTCGGTGATGTTGCCGGTCATGTGGGTCGTGCGAATGCTGCCCCCCGAGGTCTTGGACGCGACGGCGTTCTGAAGCCCCATGATGAAGGCCAGCAGCAGCACGGTGATCGGCACCGCGAACGGCGTGGGCCAAGTCAGCGTGATGGCCCCCATCAGGCCGAAGGGGAACATCAGTGCCGCTTCGAGCATCAGCGGCAAGGCATAGACGCTGTGGAGCCGGTGCTGCTTGCCCCAGTTCACGAGCATCGCGCAGACCGCCGCGCCCAGAACGAACGCGAGGATGGCCCCCAGGGCATTGAGCCAAAGCGTCGCATTGCCCAACACCAGCCCGTCCGCCAACTGGGAGGTAAACCCCGTCATGTGCGAGGTGTACATGTGCAGGACGAGGAAGCCGCCAGCATTCACCGCACCGGCATTGAAGGCCAGCAGCAGCCCCAGCGCCCGGTTGCTGGCGACGAGGCGGCGACGGTGGGTAAGGAGCTTGAGTCTGCGCATGTAAGGGGGCCGAGTGCGGCCCGGACACTTCGACGGCGTGTTGTCGTCGAAGCGCATGCACAGTCACTCAACAGTGAAACATGCGTCGATTATCCGTCCGCTGCCTGAGACCCCAGCTCGATCTCGAACCGACATCTGTCTCAAGCCCATCTCTGCAAGCACTCACCACACCTCCAGCCGCGCTGAGATCGGGCTGGTCCTCGATGGACAGCGGGTGAGCAGCACCGGCCCAACAAGCGGCGCCGCGAACTGCCGGCCGATCCCAACGCATCACTGCACCCCGAGTTCAACTGGCCCGTTCACCTGCGCCTGAGCGGTCGTTCACGCTGGCCGGCGCTGGTCGCGCGCCGACATCAGCGACGCATACCGCGCGCTGACACTGTCACCATCTAGGTAGTCCGCCGCCACGCCCACGGCCTCTGCGACACGTCGGCGGACAGACGCGAGATGCATCGCCTCGGCGTGGGTCGGCATGCAGACTGGCCACCCCGCTTCGTACAGCAAATGCGCGGGAATCTCCGCCTCGGCCGCCTGCCGCCACGCTGCGCGCTCCTTGGCTTCTTGGAGCTGCGCACGCAGCGGCGCATCGAGCAGCCCTGGCGCCACGTCGGCCAGCCATTGACCGCTCTGGAACGAAAAGGTGCTGCGGACTTCCAGGCGGACCAGTTCGCGGTAGATCGCCGCGTTGTCCGCGCAGCTCGCCGCCGCCTGCAGGTCGCCACGGGATGCCAAGACGCAGAAGGCACAGGAGACGCGGCTGCTGCCGTAGATGCGGTAGGCCTCGTGCAGCACCCCACCCCGCTGCGCGATGTAGTCCAGCACATCCTGGCGCGACCAGTGGATGACCGCATGCCAGGCCAAGCCGACACCACGGACCCGGGTCAGGCCGGCATCGGGCTTGGCCACCGGCTGGCGCCTGCGCGCTGGGCTTTCGTCCCAGCGCAGCCCGATCGCCGAGACCACCGGACCGACAGGGTGGCGGGCACGGATCGCGCGCGAAATGATTTGAGATTTGAGCTCCGACGTGCAAAAGCGATGAGACGCAGAACTCCACGGCATGATGAGCTTCACGCACGACAAAGTGCGGTAGCGCTCCACATTGGCGGCCCACCGCGACAGCCAGCGGTCGAGCATGTCCCCTGCAGGCCGGCGCACGGTCAGCAGTTCCCAGCCCAGGCGCTCGGCCAGCCGCTCGCAGACGGGGGCCGAGTCGCGCCATTCGATGCGACCGAGGTCGCTGTGGATCAGCGCACGCGGTCCGGCGTGGCCCATGTGGTCCAGATGGATCTGCACGCGGTAGGCCAGGGCCTGGCTGTCCTTGCCACCGCTGACCCCTACGTAGACGGGCGCCCGTGCTGCCAGCGCCAGGTCGATCTGCGGATCGCGGGCGATGCAGAAGCGCTGGCCGGTTGCCGAGGTAGAACCTCCCAAGGCCTGGGGCTCGGCCAATGCGAGTCCTGGCAGTTCGATCTGTTGCACGGGGTGCCTCCTGATTCCAGGATAGGCAGCAACTGCGCCGCATCAACGGGCACGGCAGCGCATGCGGGAGCCGCGCGACAATGCGTCCATGTGCGACGTCCACCTGATCGAAACCTCTCGCGCGCTGCGGTCGGCGCCGGCGGATCTGCGCTGCGGCTACTGCGACGCACCGATCCATGGCGAAGCCCTGTACGTGGAGGGCCTCCTGGACGACGGTTCACCCGGCCTGTACCGCTTCGCCTACCACGAAGACTGTGCCTGGGACATGGAGCACGACGACACGGCGATCGATGCCCACGATGGCTGCTTCAACTACGGCACGCCCCTCAGTGTGGGCGACAGTCCGCTGACTGCCCTCGCGGAGGGCCAATGAGCGCGTGGTCGCTGAAGCGCACCGCGCAATGCATCAAGTGCCCGTGGCGCGTCGACGTCGACCCGCGCACCATCCCGAACGGCTACTGCGTGGACAAGCATGCAGCGCTGGCCTCGACCATCGCCGAGCCCGGCGCACTGCCCGACCCGGATGCGCCGCTGCACGTCATGGCATGCCATGAGACCGAGGACGCACATTGCGTGGGATGGCTGAACAACCAGTTGGGGCCTGGCAACAACATTGCGCTGTGCATGCGCATCCGCTCCTGCACGAACGTGAGCGCGCTGCGCCTGCGCGGCCCCCAGCATCCAACCCTGGAGGCCACCCTGCCCCTTCCGGCCCAGTCCGCATCGCAGTCGCCGCCGGACGCCGAAGCCGTGCCAGCCACGCTGGATTCCTGACCTTAAGCCGGCCTCAGGTGGACAGACCCAGCGCCGCGACAACGGCTTCCGTCATCGACTCGTTGTGCGCCTGCGGGACGTCGAACGTCTCGTGCAGGACGTTCATCGATGCGAACAGGCGCTCCAGCACGCGACCGAGTTGTGCAGGTTGGCGCAGCCGGTAGCCGGCCTGGGCGCCACTGTCCTCCTGCAGTTCCACGTCCACCAGCATCAGCAGGATCAGCTTGAGCTGGTCCGGCAGCGGCACCAGGAAGTGCAGCCAGTGGTTCCACTGCGCGTCGACGGCCCTGAAGAACCGCACGCATTCCGGAATCAGCAGCAGCGGCAGAGGGTCGTCGTCGTAGCCTTCGACCTGCACCACCATGCGGCCCGCGAAGCGGCGGACCTGGGCAGCGTCGTCGCTGAAGAGCATCAGGTGCCCTACCGTGTTGCCCACGCGGAACTCCTCGATGTCCGCACGCGAGATGACGACAACGGCAAGGTCTGCGCCCGGCGACATTCGGTCGAATCCTGCCGCATCCGTGATCCTGATCTGCATTGCAAGTCTCCTGTGAAATGAAGGCCGCGGCGCCGCTCAGCGGCCGGTACCGGGGGTGGAGTCGGTCGCAGCCGGCCTGGCCGCAAAGGGCCGCTGGCGGGCGCCCTGAGCCGCCGCTGTCTGCGCGTCCAACACATCGCGCTCGCGGAACCCAACCGGCAACCGCACCTTGGGGTCCGCGAACACCCACAGATGGAACTGGTTCGCGGAGTCCACCAGGCGCGACTCGGCCGGGTAGACCTCGAAGCCTTCATGCTCGTCGCCGACGATCATGTTCTTGATCGCCTGCAGTTCGCGCCAATCGTGGACGGCCTCTCGGTCCCGGCGCTTGATCGACAGCCAGAACATGTCGCCCGTGTCGGGTCCGAAGGGCACTGAGACCGTCTCGACGTTCACTTGGTAGCGCTCGTTCATGTAGACCGACTGGCGCCGCAGCTTCTCGACCTGCTGCATCGCCGCTTCGCGGGTGAGACCGTGGCGCGCCGCCAGCACGTCGGGGTCGAACGCGCTCGGCGGCAGGCTCGCCGCGTGGAACGGCCCCATCACGGGCCAAGGCTCGGGTGCGCAGTGCAGGGCGATTGCACTCTGGGCAAGCCGGTGCGCCAGGGCCGAGGCCCAGGCCGCCCATTCGTTCCCCAGCGTGGGGCCGACCTCGGCGTCGGCCATGCCCGGCTTGGTCCAGGTGAACCAGAAGGCGCCGGCCAGTTCCGGGCCATCATCCCGATGCCCATGGTGGACTTGGTAGCCGTCGGCCTGGAGCTGGCGACGCATCTCGTTGGCGAAGTGTGGAATGTCCATGAGTAGTGGTAGCCCCGTTGAATGGCAGCACCGTCGCCGCCAAATTCAGGATCTCGCGCCATCGGGCCGGTGCAAGCCCGCCCCGAACGCTCCCCCCCCAGGCCGATAAAATTCACCTTCGCGCGACGCGCCATCTGGCGCTGCGCGATCCTTTCAACACAGAGATCAACATCGAGAACCATGGCAACTGCAAAGAAGACCACCCAGGCCGCGCCAGCGAAGAAGACCACCAAGGCCGCTGCCCCCGCCGGCATCCGTCCGATCAAGGACACGTTCACCAAGGGCGCACTGACCAACCACCTGGCCGAGCAATCCGGCGTCGAGCCCAAGGCCGTCAAGGCGGTGCTGGCCGCCCTGGAAGCCACCGTGCTCGGCGCGGTCAACAAGAAGGGCGCGGGCGAGTTCACGCTGCCCGGCCTGCTCAAGATCGGCGTGCAGAAGGTGCCCGCCAAGCCCAAGCGCAAGGGCATCAACCCGTTCACGAAAGAAGAGCAGGTCTTTGCGGCCAAGCCCGCCACGGTGCGGATCAAAGTCCGCTCGCTCAAGAAGCTCAAGGACGCCGCGCTCTGATGCGTCGCGGCGGCGGCCGCTCGGTCAGCCGGGCGGCTCTGTCACCGCTACGCGCTCCGATCTGCATCGCCCCACCATGCGCCGCAGCCGCTGCTGCAGCGCGGACACGTGGTCAGGGAATCGCGTGAGGTTGGGGTCGGCGGCCTCCACCCCCCACCAGATGCTGGCGTAGTCCGACACCACGCCGTTGTAGCCGCAGTCCGGCCCGTCGTCCTCGAACTCCGCGCACAGGCGGCGCAGCGCCGCACGGTGGCTCAGCCGGCGCACGGCGACCAGCACCACCGGGTTCCACACCACCCAGACGTTGCCGCCGAAGCCCCGCACGGCATCGTTGCCCGAGCTCGAGAAGAACTGGTCCCAGGCCTCGCCCTGTGTGTGGCGCCCTCCCCCGGCGTCGATCCGGTCGGTCCACCGTGCCGATGGCGCGACCCAGGCCTCAAGCACGCAGCCACCCGTCTCGTACATCCCGTACTCGTAGGCCACGGTCAGCGACTCGCTGAGGCAGATCCCCGTACCGGTGTAGCTGCGCGAGCTCGAACGTCGGAACCCCTCTTGCAGGATGCGACGCCCGCTCGCGTTGCGCGTGCCATGGAAGAGCGGCCCCAGGCGGCCATCGGCGACGGTGTCCATGCCTCCAGCTTCCCAGTGCATCGCCTCGCCGCAAGGTCGCGGGCGCGCGGTCAGTCCCCGAACAGATCGAGCTGTCCAATGGCTTCCCGCCCGGCCTGTGGCCTGCGCCGCGGCGCGGCCTCGGATCGGCTCGCCGGCGCCGCGTCGTGCGGGGCGGGCACGGCGGGAGGAACCGCATCGATACGCAGCGGCTCGGGCGCGCCCGCCCGCCGCTCCTCGATGCGTCGCCGCCAGCCGCCCAGCACGTGGGCTGGCGTGTACCAGCGGCCCCAGACCTGGTTGCTCAGCGAGTTGCCGTGCAGCACGATGGCGGGGATGTGCAGCAGCGAGAGCTGCAGATAGGTCATGTGGACGCAGCGCGGATCAATGTCGATGCAGGTGGCGTGCATTGCCCCCTGGTAGTTCAGGCCCGCCTGCATCAGTGCGTCGGCCATCGCGATGACCATCCCGCCCGCGCCACAAGCCGGCTCCATCAGGTCCAGGAAGCCCTTGGCCCGAGCCTCGGTGCCGTCCCCCACCAGCAGGCGGGCGATCAACTGCGACACGTGGTAGGGCGTGAAGAACTGCCCCGCCCTGTCGTTGCCCAGGTCAAGCTGCATGTAGAGCGCGCCGAGCACATCCCCCAACTCGCCCATGGCGCAGCATTGCTCCATCGCGAGGGTCAGGTGTCCCAGCATGCGCGGGAAGCGCTCGAACTGGTCGCGCGGGTACTTCTTGGCAATCTCCAGGTAGCGCGCCTCGCGGGCATCGTACTGGCGCCGGTCCACCGCGTTGCTCAGGGACAGGCTGGCCAACTCCACGAAGTCAGAGAACACCTCGTGCTGGCTCCAGCGGTGCGCGGTTGCGCGGATCAGTTGCAGCAGTGCCTTCGTGTGGTCGGCGCCGTCCAGGGCCATCGTTGTTCCTTTCGGACCCGCCCGCGCGGGTCGTCCAGAACAGCTTCCCGCCCGAAGGGGCCGGGTCAACGCCGTGGCTTGTCTCTCACGCCGCGATCGGCTCGCGCACCCAGCCCTCGGCCGCCAGCCAAGACGGCGGCACGGCACGATGGAAACGCACCGTCGCCCAGTACTGCCGTGCGCGCGCTCGCACGGCCTCGCGGTGGTAGCGGTAGCCGCTGGGGGCCTGCTTCCTCGCGAGCTCGCCGTCATCCGCCCAGCGCAGCAGCGTCGCCGCGCTGACCCCGGCCTCCGATGCGGCCTCGCTGAGGCGCAGCCAATCCTCGCCTGCCGGGGCCGCTGGCGCTGCGGGTTGGCACAACGCCGCGCGCAAGCGCTCCAGCATCGGTCCCGAGAGGTACTGCCGCCGCCGGTCCCAACGCGCCTGCGCGACCCGAACGGTGCCGTCGCGCTTTCGGGCCTTGACCCAGGCCAGTGGCACGCCCAGCAGATCGGCCGCCTCTTCCAGCGTGTGGCCCTCCTGGGACTCGCGGCGCTTGATGGCGGCCTGCACGGTGACCAGCGGGATGCCTTCTGCCCGGCGCCAAGTCAAGCCTTCGAGCAGCACGCGCAGCCGTTCAACGGTCACGCCAACACGGCGCGCGGCCTCCTCCTCGCTGAAGCCCTGGGTCTCGCGCAGTTGGGCGCACTGCTGGCGCAGCACGTAGACAGTGCCGCGCATCGCACCCGCAGTGCCTTCCTTGTGCTGCAGCCGGCCCTCGGCGATGTGCCGCTGCAACTCACGCGGCGTGAACAGGTACTGCCGGCAGGCCGTCTCGACGGCGACCCAGGACTTCTCGCCGTCGCCGCTCGGGCACCCGCGCGCGATCCAGCGCGTCGCATCGGTGCGGGTGGCGTGCAGTTGGCCGTCCACCGGGGCTGCCGCCAGCACACCGTTGTGGATGGCGCGCCGCACGTGCGCCTGGCTGCGCCCGGCCTGGGCCGCCACTTCGGCCACCGTCAGCCCCGGGCTCCAGGGCAGCGTGAGGTGGCGCTTGGCGCCATGGGCCAGCGCCGGGTAGCGGGCCACGTAGTCCTCGAAGTCCGCTGGTGGGCCAGCCTCGCCCCAGATCGCGGCGCAGGTCGCGCAGGTGGCGGGATGCCGGCGCTGCGCCCAGAGCTTGTAGGTCACGCGCAGGTTGTCCAGCAAGGGCTTGCCGTGCCAGGGCATGGGACGGCCGGCGCGGCGGTCGGCGAGCAACCGGCCCGCCGTCTTCGGGTCGATGTACCAGGTGCCGAACTGGGTGGAGGGCCCCGGTACGCCGAAGGGATTGCAGCGCACGGCCCCCGGCACGTAGCCCATGCGGGCGAACTCGGACAATTTGTCGGAGCGGATGCCCAGGGGCTGGCGCAGGGTGGACAGGCGCACCCAGCCCTCGGGCGGCGCGGCATGCCGGGCCTTCCAGGCGGCCCAGGCCTCGTGCGGGATCACGAGCAGCCGGCCCACCTTGTGCGCAGCCAGCGTGCCCTTCTGGATGGCCTGGTGAACCACCGCGGTCGATCCTGCCTCGCGGCCTGCGTCGGCAACGGTGATGCCGCCCAGCACGTCGCCGGACTGCAGTCCGATCAGGTTGATGCGCACCTGCACGGCGACCACCGTCCGTTCCGCCGCTGGATCCCCGGTGCGCTCGCGCAGACGTGCCGTCAGTGCCCCGGCGATCTCGCCCGCACCGAGCTGGCCGACCAGGCTGGCGAGCAGCGCGACCTCGGGCGCTTGCCACTCGTAGCCGCCCTGCCCCGCCTTGCGCGGCGCAGGCCAGTCTTCGTCGGCGGGCGGGCGGCCGTGCCAGAGCGCGAACAGCGCCGGAAAGTCGTGGGCCTGCTCGCGCCGCGTGCAGGCGCCGGTCCGGCGCAGCGCCTCGACGGCCTCCTGCGGCACACCGAGCACCGCGGCCAGCTCATGCCCGGCGGCCCGCCAGCCGTGGGTCAGCACGAAGGCGCGCCAATCGGCCTGCGGAGGGTCCTGCGGGGCCATCAGCGCGTCTCCAGTTCGTCCTGCAGCGCGCAGGCGCCGGCCATCATCTGCTGGCTCGACAGCCCGGCGATGGCGCCCAGGAGGCTCACCAGCGGATCGGTCAGTGCCCGCAGCCGCGCGGTCGGGATTTCGCCCATCGCCCGGTCCCACTGGCTATAGGTCGCGGGCAGCGAGCGCCGCACCGCCCGGGCTTTCGGTGCGACCTGGCGCAGCGCCTGGGCCATCGGCATCTTGACCTTCTCGACGCCTCGGCGCGAGAAGCAGAAGAACTCGCCCGGCGCCAGCGCGTTGAGGTCGTTGAACTCGATGCGCGACGCCTTGAACTGCGGTACCAGCGCGGCCCAGGCGGTCGGGTCCTCCTGGCAGCCGATCAAGGTCAGGTTCTTGTTGCTGAAGATCGAGCGGTGCAGCGTGCCCGTGTAGCGCAGCGCGGTGATGAACAGGTCGAGCGCCCGCTTGCGGCCCCGCCCGGCGAACTCGTTGATGATCTCGGCGGCCTCGCCCACGTCCTCCTTGCGCTTCTTGGTGGCGCTGAACAACTGGCCTTCGTCGATCACGACGAACAGCGGCTTGCGGATGCGCTCGGCGGCGTCGAGGATGGCGCGGCCGTAGGGCAGGAACTCGGTGGCGTCGCGGGCGGTGACCACGATCATGGGCTGCTCACGGGTCTCCAGCAGGCTGCCCAGGTGTTCTGCGTCGCGGACGGCGGCGCCGTAGAGCGACTCCATCTCGCTCTCCGGGTCGATCAGCACGCTGACCCAGCCCTGCGCCGCGAGCTGCTCGGCCATCAACAAGCCCGCGTTGGTCTTGCCCATGCCGCGCGGGCCGACCGCGACGGCCAGCAGCCCGGTGGTGGCGTATTCGGCGAGGTCGATCGGCGCGCCGCCGAGGTCGAGCTGGGCGGTCAACATCTCGTCGCGCTGGATGACGGCGTGGGACATCAGGCGTCCTCCTTCGGTTGCAGCAGGGTGTCGCGCAGCACCAGAACCTGCTTGGGGTTGAGCGAGAAGACGACGGCGAAGTCGTCGATGAGCTGCTCGGAGATCGCGTCGAGCAGGCCGGCCTTGCGCGCCTGGGCGATCAGCTTGCGCTGCGCGGCCCAGCCGTGGCCGCCGGCTGGCGGCGGGGATGCGAGGCCGCCGATGGCGGCATGCAGTTGCTCCATGCTGTACGGCGTGGCATCGGGGCCGAGGTCGCAGGCCAGGCGCTCGTTGAGCAGCGCCAGCAGCTGCTGTGCAGGCATGAACCCGTGGATCTTGCGGATCAGCGCGCGCTCGGCGTCGGTGAACTCGCGGGCAGGTCGGTGCGCGGCCGGCACCGCGCGTTGCTGCGCCGCCGGCACGGGCAGCCCCAGGCGGCGCGCCTCCGGGCGGCGCTTGCATGCGCCGCACAGCGCGAGGGTGGGATCGTCATCATCCTCGTCGCCGAGCAGGCAGGTGCACAGCCGGCAGCGTGGCAGCGGCTCGCTAGCGTGGGCCGGGGGGCCGGCATGGTCGGGCGTCTTGAGGGGGATGCCGGTGGACAGGCCACCGAAGCCATTGAGCGATGGTGCGCTGGTCCCATTGCGGGCCGAGGGTTGCAGAGTGTGCGGTTTCATGCCGGGCTCCTTTCGCAAACACGTTACGAGCCCTCCCCGTCTCTTCAAGGTCACTGCACGATGACGCCCGCATCGCGAGAGACCGGCCGCCAGCGGCGCGCGCTACCTGCCCCGCACCAGCGACGACGGCGCGGTGGCCGGCCCGGTTCGGTCAAGGCCGTCGCGCGCCCGCCGGTGCGTGGTGCTGCATCGATGCAGCTCACCTGCAGACCACCGATAGCGCATGGACCATGCACCGCAACGTGTCACCCGCAAAAAGTTGGCAGGGAGCGCCGACCATCGATGCGAAAGCTGGCCCTGCCAAGCTGCGGCAGCCATTCAGCCGTTCGGCATGGGATGCGTGATGGGTCGGATGAACGCGCCCGACTGACCTGCCATCGTCCCAAGGCGACCGCTGACCGATGTGCAGGCGGCACCTGTCCGCAGTGATAATTTCAGTTACAGGCCGATGTGTGCATCGGTACGGAGAGGAGATGCGAATGGGTGCGAAGAAACAGAACCTGATCCAACCCCTGTCGTGGGTGAAGCTGGACCCCGACTACCAGAACCGCAAGGGCTACGACCCCGACTTCCTGGCCCTGCGTGTTCCCGCGCCGAAGCTCGGCAAGGCGCTGCGCAAGACGGCCACGCTGGGAGTGCTTGCCTACGAGCACTTCTCGGTCCTGCTCCACCCCGAGCGCAAGTTCGCCTTCTGGACCGCCGTGAACATCGATGGGGCCAGCGAACGGCGGCTGGGCAACCGAGCCGCCGACGTCTGGTGGGCCGACAAGCGCGACGACAAGGCCTACGTCGCCCACCAGGTGAACGACACGTTCTACAAGAAATCGGGCTTTGAGCGCGGGCACCTGGTACGCCGGCTCGATCCTGCCTGGGGCAGCGACGACGACGAAGCCGCGCGCGGCGAAGCGGATTCCTTCCATTTCACGAACTGCACGCCCCAGGTGCCCAAGCTCAACAAGCAATGGTGGGCCAAGGTCGAGAATCACGTGCTCGATACCGCCAACGCCCGCGACCAGCAGATCAGCGTGTTCTCCGGCTGTCTGTTCACGACGGCCGACCCACCCTACAGGGGGGTGAACATCCCGCTCGCCTACTGGAAAGTCGTGGCCTGGACGGTGGGCAAGTCCCGGCCGCAGCTGCGCTCCCTTGGCTTTTTCGTCAAGCAAGACGAAGCCGTGGCGAAACTGCTCAAGTCCAAGACCGTCCAGCCGCTGGCGGTCGAGCTCGACGCGGTGCCCGCCGCGATCCAGGGCTACCAGACCACCGTGGAAGAGCTTGAGAGCAAGACGGGACTGTCGTTCGGCGCGCTGGCGGACAAGACGGTCGATGTCTACGCACGCAAGCGCTCGACCCGCCTGGCGCCGCTGGCCTTCGACACGGTGGACGTCTACCGCCGCCTGCGCAAGCCAGCCGACCTCATCACGGAGTGAACTGCATGAGCGCCACCATCGACCCCGCCGTTGCCCGAGCCGCCGAGCGCGGTGCCCGCGTGGGTGTGCTCGTCCTTGTTGAGAAGCAAGCCCATCGCGGCCCGGCGCCCCTCGCGCTCGATGCGAACCTTCAGACAATGGGTGAGCGCGCGCAGGAGGTCTGCCACGAAGCCCGAGCCCTCCTGCTCGATCCCTTGTGCCGCACCGACCAAGCGGGCGCCGCTGGTCTCGCACCGCTCGCGGCACCAGCCATTCCCCAGGCGGGCGCCGTGGTGCTCGAGAACCTCGGAGCGGTCATGGCGGCCGTCGATCCGGCCAACCTCGCCAAAGTGGGCGAGATCCCCGGCGTGCGCAAGGTCATCGCCATCCCGCATTTCGTCCCGCTGGTCGCACCGCTGCGCTACCGCGCCGCCGCGCCGGCCGACCTGGGCGAAGGGCCGGCGAAGTCGCTCGATCGCATCGGGGTGCCGGCGCTGTGGGATCAGGACCTGCTCGGGGAAGGCGCCACCATCGGGCACTTCGACACGGGCATCAATGCCACGCACCCAGCGTTCGATGGACTGCGGTCCGCCAAGCGGCTGCGCTATGCGGCCTTCGGCGCCGATGGCAACCGCATTGCCCGGGCTCGCGCCCGGGACACGGACATCGGCGCCCTGGTGCACCACGGCTCGCACACGGCCGGCACCCTGGTCGGGGGCGAGGTCGACGGATTGCGCGTGGGCATCGCCCCCTTGGCTCGGCTGGTGAGCGTACAGATCTTTCCGCAGCCGACGCCGTCGCGTGGCGAGCAGGACCAGATCGTCGTCAATGCGTTGAACTGGATCGTCGGCGAGCGGCCCCAGGTGCTCAATCTGAGCTTCGGCGATGCCCGGTACAACGACTCCTACCTCGGGGTGATCGAGGAACTGGTGGACCAGAACATCGCGGTGGTTGCCGCGGTCGGCAACGACGGTCCGAGCAAGACCAGTAGCCCCGGCAACTATGCCGGGGTGATCGCCGTGGGTGCCGTCGATGGCCGCAGCCGCGTTTGCGCGTTCAGCGGCAGCGCGACGGTGCGCCGCTCTGCGCGGCCCGATCTGTGCGCTCCCGGTCTGGACATCCTGTCGGCCGGCAAAGGCGACGAGTTCGCCCTCTCCACGGGCACTTCGACAGCCGCCCCCCACGTCGCGGCCGTGCTGGCGCTGCTGCGCCAGCGCGCGCCGGAACGCACCCCGGCCGAGTGGAAGGCCTTGCTCAAGCGCACTGCCAGGCGGCCGGCCAGTTGGGATGCGTTGCGCGGCGGCGCCGGCATCCTGGACGCACGAAAATTGCTTTCTGAGGTATAGTGTTTCACATGCCGAAGTCTGCCACCCTGTCGAGCGCCGCGCCGACCAGTTCGCGCGGCAGTGGCGTGCGCAAGCCCGCGCACGGTGCGCGCTCGTCCGGCATGACCGCCAAGCAGATCGACCCGGCCCTGCGCCGCGCGATCGTCCAGGGCGACGTCGAGGCTCCTCTGACCGTCTTGGTCAAGCTGGACACCAAGCATTCCGGCTTTGGTAAATTCAAGGTGACCAATCGGCCTGGCAGCGCCCGCGAGCGCGCCTTCACCGAGGAAGTTGCTGCGGAAGTCGAGAACGCCGCGGCGAGCGGCGACTACCAGATCCTGTCCACGGCGGCCAATGTCGGGGTGGCCACTGTCCTGGCCTCGACGGAGATCGTGAAGCATCTGCTGCGCTCCGCCAAGGTCACGGGCATGAAGCTCAAGGCGGGTTGAAGCCCGTCCATTGCTGACAGGTAGGCCCTGACCTGGGGCACGAGCTTTTTTCGAGCCAAGGAAAAGATCGTCTCTCCGGTGCCGGAACAGGATGCCGGATGGCGATTGTCCGGCCGTCCCGAAACCACCAGCCCAGCCAGTGCCCCCCATCGGCACGCCGATGGCGAGAGCGAGCCCCCCAGCATCAATCGTTTGCATCGGGAACATCAGCGCCAGCGGGGCGTCCCTCAAGGCTCAGTAGCAAAGTCGACAGGTGCGCATCCAGCTGAGCCAGAGCGACTGCAGGCAATGCCTCGAGGAGCTTGCGCTCCTCCTCGACGTGGACTCCTACGGCACGGTTGATGAGTTCAAGTCCTCTGGAGGTTAGCTGCACCAGCATGCTGCGCGCATCGTGCTCGTTGGGCATGCGCTCTACAAGCCCACTCGCTTCAAGTCGTTTGAGACGATGGGTCATGGTGCCCGAGGTCACCATCAAGGTAGAGAACAGCGCTGTCGGACTCAAGCGGTAAGGAGCACCCGCTCGCCGCAGTGTGGCAAGCATGTCGAATTCCCAGAGGTTCAAGTCGAACTTCGCGAAGTTTGCATCCAGGCGCTGTCCCAGCAACGCAGCACAGCGATTGATGCGGCCAATGGGTCCCATCGGGCTGGCATCCAGGTCTGGCCGCTCGCGCGCCCATTGCCGGAGGATGGCATCCACGGCATCGCAAGGACGTCCTGCAGTTCCCGGCTCCATATGTCTCGACTTCAAGGTAATTTGAGTTAGTATCCATTTTATCTTGATGCGAAGATAAATGACCGTGCCAGCCTCGACCTCATCACCGCGTTGGCACGACTACGTGTCGACGGCCACTGCACCCGTCATCTGGGGTTCCACCTACATCGTCACGTCGGAACTGTTGCCGCCAGACCGGCCTTTCACGGCCGCGCTCATCCGGGTGCTGCCGGCAGGGCTGCTGCTCGTATTGCTGCAGCGCCAGTTTCCGAAGCGTCAGCAATGGCTGCGCCTCATGGTCTTGAGCGCGCTGAACATCGGCGCATTCCAGGCCTTGCTGTTTGTGGCAGCCTATCGCTTGCCCGGCGGATTAGCTGCAGTGCTGGGTGCCATTCAGCCCTTGCTCGTGATGGCGCTGGCATGGGTGGTTGACGGCAGGTCGCCGATGCGGACCACGCTGTTCGCAGCGATCGCCGGCGTCGCCGGCATGGCGGCGCTCTTGCTGTCGCCTCAGACCGTGTTCGAGCCTGTGGGCATCGGCGCAGCCTTGGCGGGCGCCGCTTCCATGGCGGCCGGTGTGTGGCTCACGCGCCGCTGGCAACTGAACATGCCGGTTCTGGCGCTGACGGGTTGGCAGTTGCTGCTGGGCGGCCTGATGCTGTCGCCACTTGCGTGGCTCGTCGATGCACCTCTGCCGGCACTCGGGACCGCGCAATGGGCTGCATTCGCCTACCTATGCCTCGCGGGCGCCATGCTGGCCTATGGGCTGTGGTTTCGCGGCATTGCCCGGCTGCCGGTGGTCGGGGTCGCATCGTTGGGACTTCTGAGTCCGCTCACGGCAGTGGTACTCGGCTGGGCCGTTCTAGGCCAGTCCATGACAGGCATGGCCTTCATCGGCCTGGCCGTCGTGTTGACCAGCGTCCTGGCAGTGCAATGGACCTCCATACCCGCAGGCTCGGCCGCGTCTTGAAGAAGTACCCTCGGCTCGCAACCTTGCCCGAGAAAAGGAAAATGGGAAACACGACCGACTTGCGACGTGAGTTGAAGAGACATTATTTTTCGGAGTTGGAATCGGACGGTTTTGTTGTTGATCAACGCAATGGACCTGAAGCCCTCACGTTTCGTCGCGTGCGCGGCGAAAGATTGCAGTTCGTGTGCATTCAATGGGACCATGGTGGCGGTCCCCGATTCAAATTGGCCTTTGGCGAAGTGAGCCCCAAGGGCACCTTCTGCCGCGGCGAACACATCCGGCCAGGGGACGTCGGCCCGGGTACTGCACCGGTCTATCTGTGTCTTTATCCCACCGGCAACGGTAGCAGTACAAGGCATTGGTTCAGGCAAGACCGAACGCTTTGGAATTCCATCCTCACGAGAAAAAGGCTGCGCTCTCCTTATGAGGTCGTCGTGGAGGTCCGCCGACTCCACTCTCAAGTGGCAGACTTCTTCCGTGCCGGGATCGTCGGCCCCAACTGCCGTCAGCAGGTCAACTCACGAACGACGGACGCGACCTGACTTCGCGCTCACGGATTGGTCCTGGCGATACCTGGCCAATCTGGCTTGGTCTTCTGCCTCAATGTGACCTGCGCACCGCTATGATTTCCTGATGACGCCAACCGCATTGCAAGACCTATCGCGCACGCAGCCCAGCGCAAGGCGGCGTCTGCGCAGGAACGCGCCCTAGCAGAGGGTCGAACCGATGCAGGGGTTCTTCGTGCTCGATCAGAACGTGATGCAACGGCCGGCGCTGCTCGACTTTCTTCGCCAGAACCCGCAAGCCAATCTGGTGCTTCCGGATACCGCCCTGGTCGAGATGAGCAAGAGCGAGCAATGGGAGCACACCTTCCGCCGCAATCTCGCGCCGCTTCGGGCCCACGCCTCGCGGTGCTTCATGTCGCTGTCGGTACAGGAAGCCCGTGAAATCGAGCTTCTCCAGGGGCAGAGCAGCCACGATCAGCTGCTGCCGGAAGAGTTCGCACAGTTGCTGCGGGGCGCAATCGAGGGCAGTCAGGCATCAGAGGGCAACGACACCTTGGCCCAGATTCGCGCGACGATGCCCTCGCTGCGCGCCGACTTCGAAGCGCACGACCTGAACGCGGCCGCAGCGAAGGAAGAGCTCGTCACCCGCGTCTTGGAAATCAGGAGCAAGCTGACGCCGCAGGAGATGCAGGCCTGCAGGGATCCGCAAGCTGGGCGACTGGCCAAGGTCATCATCGCCCGGAACATCGGTGACGGCATTTACCAAGCCTACATGGAGAGCGCCGGGGCATCGATCGCCTTCGCGCGACAGCTCAAGTCGCAACAGGGCATGTGCCTGCGCTGGTGCTACATGCTCGCGCACAACGCGCTGTCGTGGGCGGTGGACGGCGGTATAGAGCCCGCCAGGGAAAAGACCATCCTGAACGATACCCTCGACCAGGACTACGTGATCATCGGTTCCTTCTTCTCGGGCGTGATCAGCCTGGAGGCCGCCGTGACGGACGCGCTGACGGACCTGCGCGCCATGCTTCTACTGCCGCCGTTGCCGGTCGAATACCGGGCGCTCACGCCGTCAGCGCAGGATTGAGCAGGTCGACCCCTGCCCCTTTGCACTTGATCCACGGCCCTGAAGGATGGCCCTGCCCGTCCCAATCGCGCAGCGCCCGCAGTGCGTCCTCGCTGTGTTCAAAGCAATAACGCCGTTCGTAGCATTCGAACGTCAGCCCGACCGCCAGGCCGGTCGTGAAGTTGTAGCGGTGCAACCCGCACAGCACATCGCCAATCAGCCGGAGCTCACGGTAACCCTGCTCCTGCAGGAACGACAGGAGCTCCTGTGTCGGAGAGCCGGGGGGCTGGCGTACTCGCCCCGGCCAGCGCCGAACCGAGCGCCTCGCGTGGACATCCGATGTACTTGGCTCGGGGCGGCTGTCCCGCAGTACTGTGAAGGCCTCGAATCGATCACTCATGGTGGTTGTACTTGCGCAGTTGGAGAACCCGCAGAATTGTTAGATCGGCTGTCGACTACCAGGCCACGACCGCTGCGCAGAGGGCCGCATTTCGTCCTCGGAACGCAAACCGGGACCATCAGTCTTCGCCGGCACGTGGCCGAGAAAAATCCAAACCCGCGCGCGCACTCCACCTGCGGTGCATGTTCTCGCGCCACGCGGGGTCGACGGTGGCCGCAGCCGCGTCGTGCTCAACTTGGCCCGGAATGCGCTGGTCCAGGAGTTCCGCCAGAACTTCAACCGCGGCCGCCATGCCGTAGCCGTACTTCTGGACGATAAGGCCGCCGACCTCCGGTCTCTCGAGGCCCCGGCCGCATTCATCCGCGCGCCTTCGGGCTTCCTCCATGAGCTTCGCATTCAGGCGTTCCACGAACGCCTGGAGCAGATCTGCGTCGAGTTGATGCATCTATCGTTCCTCTCCCGCGCGATTCCAATGGTCCATGGTCATGGAGCCGCAGCTCCAGCATTCCTGCGCGTACCCGAGATGATGCCCGATCGAGCACGACCGAGTCCTCCTTGCGCGACGCCACGCGGCGGGGCAACCGCACGGCAGCTCACGTTGCCGGCATCCCGCAATCGGAATCTGCGTTCAACGGGAGCCGCAGTTGTGTGGCAACAGTGCGCCGAGGTTTCGCAAGCGCGCGAAGCTGCAGTGCCCACCCTTCCGGCGAAGCGTCCGATGGATGAACGGCAGCCGGAACCGCCATCGAAGCGGCCTCCAACAGGAGGGCAACCTGCCCCTTTGCAATGCCGAGCTCCTGCTGCAGACGGTTCATCTCGGCCTTGTCGACGTCGGATGCCACGCTCCCAAGGTGACCCAGCACGTGGGCAACGTGACGCGCGTAGGTCGACACAGCCCTCCAGTAGCAGGCCATCGGACCTTTTCGGCGTTTCCAGGCGCGCTCGGCTTCGTCATTCGCCTGACGCCGCAGGTCCATCATCAGGCGCGCCAGCGCGGCCTTCTCAGGTCCGGCCAGCAAGAGCAGGCTCTGAGCGGCAGGAAGTTTGAATAGGGGGTTGAGGTAGCCCATGCTCAGTTCCGGTGAGGCGACACGAGTTGTGCCGCTCAGCGACTTTCCCGCGCATCCCGCCGAGCTCAAGGGCGGATCAACGGCGCTGCGTCGGGCGCTCCGCATCCCTTGCCGTCACGCCTAGAAACCCGTTGGATCGGCTCGGCCCGGGTGGCAACGGACACCGGTGCGCTCTGGCGAGGGCGAGGAAGGACCACGGGCTCGTCACTCCTGCAGCCAACGCCTCACCACATCACGGATGAAAGCAGCGTCTTCTGGATTGCGCTGAGGGTTCCCCGCCAAATGCCCCCAGGCGCTGGGAATGCGGACCAACTGCGCATTGCGCAGGTGCTTGAGCTCGGCTTCGTTGTCCGCCGCCCGGAAGTAGAGATCCGTGGCACCGGGCAGCAGCAGCACGCGGGCCTGGATGGAGGCCAAGGCGGCGGCCAAGTCACCGTTGAACCGCTTGTTGTCGCTGATGTCGCTGTGGTACCAGGTCGTCAGGTGCGCATACAGGTTGGATGCGTGGCGGCGAGCGAAGCGCGGCTGCCAGTGGGTGGCCAGATAGTCTTCAAGGTCGCTCGCTCCGAATCGCGTGATGTGGAGCCCTTCTCGATAGAAGCGTTGGCTGAGGGCCCACCCGGCATAGACGCGCCCAAACGCGTGCAACGTCGGTGTCGGCACGCCATCGAATCGGCCACCGCCAACGTGCTCGGGCGCCGCGCGCAGCAGAGCCATCAGTCCATCCAGGAAAACCTGGTTGTGCGGCGCGGTGCGGGCGCTCCCGCAGCTGACGACGATCCGCTCAACCTGATCGGGGTGGCGACAGGCCCAGTGATAGGCCTGTTGAGCGCCCATGGACCATCCGTAGACGCAGGCGATCCTGTCCACATCGAAGACCTTCTTCAAAAGGACCTTCTGCGCATCGACATTGTCCCCGGTCGAGACACGCTCGGGATAGCTGCTGTTGTTCGAGGGGCTCGATGACTGGCCATTCCCGAACATGTCCACCATCACGATGAACCAACGCGTGGGATCAAGAATGCCTTCAGGGCCGATGAGCCATTCGAGGTCCTGGTGCTGCGCACCGAAACTCGTCGGATAGAGAATGACGTTGTCGCGCGTCGGCGCCAATGTGCCATGCGTCTTCCAGCTGAGTTTGGCCGACACGAGAGTCTGGCCAGACTCCAGGGCGAGATCGCCAGCCTCGAAGATGCCGGCCTCCGTAGGCCAAGTCTGGGACTTCACTTCATTCATTGTCATAACCGCCACCAATTGGCGCAAAGAACGCCCTCTCAGGCATCGTTGATCGGAACAGGCAACACACCAGGTCTGGGCTTGCCACTCGGAGGATCTCGCCAGCGAGGTTGCCCACACAGGCATTCAAGCCAACGCCGAAGCCATCCGGCCGACACTGGCGGTCAGGGCAATGAGGATACCGAACTCGATAGGCTTGCCTTCGCGGGCCCAGGCGCCACATGTTCGGATGCATCTCGTCGCACCGATCATGGCAATGGCCGACGCTACGTTGGACGGCTCGCCCATCGCGCAATGCTGCGCGAGGTGTGGAGGTACGATCCCAATGGCAATTGCCACCACGAAGCGAGGCAAAGATGAGCATTCCCGTAGACCTACCCACGCTGGCCGACGTCATGGCTCGGTACGCATTCGCGTACTTGCTCACGAACCCTGGGGAAGGCGCACCGCACGCCGTGGCTGTCCTGCCCCGTTTGGCCCATGGCCGCCTGGTGCTCGACTCCGTTGGACGCCGCACGCGGACTAGGGCGTGTTAACACTAATGGACGGACTGTGTATCAAGGCCGATACTTGC
>JADHED010000279.1_pt1 | contig 69177 bp, 68 predicted proteins | sample 8952041 | NCBI WGS metagenome assembly JADHED01 (sample SAMN16124423, study PRJNA663239) | bioreactor sludge metagenome | isolation source: sludge (control) | place: India:Bengaluru | collected 2018-09-08 | reverse complement strand
ACCGAGGCAAGGGCCGGAATATAGTCGGCAACCTTCCCCTTTCCAATTAACGGACGAACCTGCGCCAGAATCTCGTCCAACATCTCATTATGGATGACCGCAGCCACACTTTGCTCCTTGCCCTCAGGCTAAAACGGGCTGCGAGTATAACAGAGGCTTATGTATTGCGTCAGGCGCTAAGACGAAAACGCGAAACGGCCTGCAATAAAAGATCGGATTGCTTTTGCAGCCGCTCAGAGGCATCCGAGGCGTCTGAGACCAGCAGGTCCGTCTGACGAGAGACCTGATTCAGCGCCTGAAGCTGGCGCGTCATCTGGTGAATACTGTCTCCCTGGCTGAGCGTGGCGGTTGAGATATCATTAAGCAAACTGCTTAAATTGCCCACCAGACCGGTGACCTGCTGCAGATTTTCTTCCATCAGGTTAACGGCGCGGGAACCGTCTTCAATACCCTGCAGCGAACGGTTGATCAGCTCCTGAATGGTCTGCGTCGAGTGGCTGCTTTTTCTGGCCAAAAGCCCGACTTCCCTGGCGACGACGGCAAAGCCGCGCCCCTGGTTTCCGGCATGGGCCGCCTCGATGGCGGCATTCAGCGCCAGAATGTTGGTCTGAAACGCCACGCTGTCGATCATCGCCACGATCCCGCGCATCTCAGAAGATCGGTCGACGATCGCCTGCATAGACGCATTCACGGTAGACATCATTCGGTCGCCGCCCACGGCCGCCTGACGCGCTTCATCGGCCCGCGAGCTGGCGAGCCTGGCATAGCCGGTATTCCCTTCCACATGGCTTTCCAGCGCCGCAATATGCGCCGTCACATCCTCAAGCTCTTTCGCCTGGCGCGCTGACTGCTGATACAGCTTCTGGTTACCCTGCGCAAGGGAGTCAATGTTCTCCACCATCGTTGCGGTGGCATGGCTGACCTGCGTCACCAGTTGCTGCAGACCGTGCTGCATAGTCGCAATGCTGTCGCTAAGCTGACCTATCTCCCGGTTAAAGCGCATGACGTTCGGCGGGGTGCCGGAGAGATCCCCTGCCGCCAGCCGGTTAATATGCGCTATCAACCGACGCAGCGGCGTAATCACCCATCTGGACATGCCGAACCAGACGACAGCCGCGATGGCAAGCAACAGCACCGGCGCAAACAGGAACAACGTTTGCAGGCCGGAGAGCTGCGCCATTAAGCTCTGACGCCCCTGCATGGCCTGCTTCTCGCTTGCCTGCTGATAGCGCGCATAGTTGTCGTTAAAATCAGACTGAAACGCCTGAGCCGGTACGGCAAAAAACGCGTCGATGGTGTTGGTCTTAATCAAACCTTCAGCCTGCTCGTTGATCGCGCCGTAAAAAAGCTGATAGCTGTTCACCAGGGCGTCGTCTTTCGGCGGATTCAGCGCCAGCCAGGCCTTCCACGCCTGCTGAGAAACCGCCAGCGCCTTTTGCGCATCATCCATCAGGCTGTGCCAGCTTCCGTCGGAGCCGGTCTCTTTATCCTGCATAAACCAGACGCCGGACCGGTTAAGCAGGTCGCTTGCCGCCAGCAGGGAAACACGGGCCAGATCCAGCTTGCTCTGCTGCTGCCAGGCGAGAAGGTTTTGCTGCTCGTTGCGCTGGGCGTCGTTCAGGGAAGCGTTAAGCAGGAATGAGGAGGAGAGCTGCAGCGCGGAGAAAAGGCCAATAATGCAAAAGATACCCGTCAGCAGGCCAAAGTGACGAGGGGTGAGACGCTGCGCAATACGGCGAAAAATTTGCGTTAGGTTCATAATTATCTTCATTAACAAGGCGTTAGACGCGTGCGAGTCTACGAAATGAAAATGACAGAACCATTGCAGATAAATGACAACGGCCCTCGTGATGAGGGCCGAAATCACAGGCGGGCGATAAATTACACGCGATCCTTCCACACAGTCTGCACGTTGCAGAACTCGTGCAGCCCAAAGTGGGAAAGCTCGCGGCCAAAGCCGCTTTTCTTCACGCCGCCGAAGGCCACGCGCGCGTCGCTGGCGCTAAAGCCGTTGATAAACACCCCGCCGCACTCCAGTTCGCGGGAGAATTTATCCGCCAGCGCTGCGTCAGCGGTGAAGACGGTAGCGGATAGGCCAAAGTCGCTGTCGTTGGCAAGCGTAAGGGCGTGCTCCGCGTCTTTTGCTACCGTAACGGCCGCGACCGGACCAAACAGTTCCTGGCGGAACGCCGTCATCGACGGGGTGACGTTGGTCAACACGGTTGGCGCGTAGTAATTGCCCTCTCCGCTGATTTTCTCCCCGCCCAGCAGCAGCGTTGCCCCATCGGCCAGGGTGGCCTGCACCTGCTGATGCAGCTCATCGCGCAGGTCAAAACGCGCCATCGGGCCCAGGTAGTTCTCTTCTTCTTCCGGTGCGCCCATCTTTAACGCGGCGACGGCGTCGACGAAGCGGCGGGTAAAGGTATCCGCAATCCCTTCTTCCACAATGAAGCGTTTGGCCGCCGCGCACACCTGCCCGGTATTCTGATAGCGACCCGCCACCGCCGCCTTCACGGCAAGATCCAGGTCGGCATCGTTGAGAACGATAAACGGGTCGGAACCGCCCAGCTCAAGAACGCATTTTTTCAGCGCGGCTCCTGCCTGCGCGCCAATGGCCGCACCGGCACGCACGCTGCCGGTGACGGTCACCGCCGCAATACGGCGATCGTTAATCGCCTGGCTTACGCCGTCATTGGTGGCGTTCACCCAGCCGAATACGCCTTCAGGGACACCGGCATCCGCAAAGATCTGCCCAATAAGATCCGCAGAGCCGAGCACGTTTGGCGCATGCTTAAGCAGATAGCTGTTACCTGCCAGCAGGATCGGCACCGCGCCGCGCAGCACCTGCCAGAGCGGGAAGTTCCAGGGCATTACCGCGAGAATCGGCCCCAGCGGACGGTATTCAATAACCGCGTTCTGGTTTTCCACCTGCGTGGGTTCCGCACGCAGCATCGCCGGGCCATGCTCGGCATACCAGTCGCACAGACCGGCGGATTTTGCCACTTCCGCCCGCGCCTGCAGGATGGGTTTCCCCATTTCACGGGAGATGGTCTGCGCCATCTCTTCCGCGCGTTTTCGCAGCGCGGCGCCGAGATCCCGCAGCTTCTGCGCCCGATGGGACACGCTTTCGCGTCGCCACTGGCGATACCCCGCGTCTGACTGATAAATCGCGCGTTCAACCTCTTCCGACGTCGCCCAGGCGAAGGCACCGAGGGTTTCCCCCGTTGCCGGGTTAACGGACAGGGCATGTGTAGCAGATGAATATTTCATGATGTTCTCCACGCATTTCGGTTGATTGATTGTGGCTCACTCTGCTATTTCTTAAAAATGAATAATACTAACCACCTTATTCACGAAACGAGAACATTATGGATTTAACCCAGCTTGAGATGTTTAACGCCGTCGCGCTGACGGGCAGTATCACCCAGGCGGCGCAAAAGGTGCATCGCGTGCCGTCTAACCTGACGACCCGCATCCGCCAGCTGGAAGCCGATCTGGGCGTTGAGCTGTTTATTCGTGAGAACCAGCGTTTGCGTTTATCCCCGGCCGGGCATAACTTCCTGCGCTACAGCAGGCAGATCCTCGCCCTGGTGGATGAAGCGCGCATGGTTGTCGCGGGGGATGAGCCGCAGGGGTTATTTGCCCTCGGCGCGCTGGAAAGCACCGCCGCGGTGCGCATTCCCGAAACGCTGGCGCAGTTTAACCAGCGCTATCCGCGCATCCAGTTTGCCCTTTCTACCGGGCCTTCCGGGACGATGATTGATGGCGTACTGGAGGGAACCCTCAGCGCCGCCTTTGTCGACGGGCCGCTGTCGCACCCGGAGCTGGAGGGCATGCCGGTCTACCGGGAAGAGATGATGCTGGTCACGCCTGCCGGAGCTGGAGGGCATGCCGGTCTACCGGGAAGAGATGATGCTGGTCACGCCTGCCGGGCAGACGGAAATCTCGCGCGCCGCGCAGGTCAGCGGCAGCGACGTGTATGCCTTTCGCGCCAACTGCTCGTATCGCCGACACCTGGAGAGCTGGTTTCACGCTGACCGCGCCGCGCCCGGCCGCATTCATGAGATGGAGTCCTATCACGGCATGCTCGCCTGCGTTATTGCGGGCGCGGGCATCGCGCTGATGCCGCGCTCGATGCTGGAAAGTATGCCTGGGCATCATCAGGTGGAAGCCTGGCCGCTGGCAGAAAACTGGCGCTGGCTCACCACCTGGCTGGTGTGGCGACGCGGGGCGATGACCCGCCAGCTGGAGGCCTTTATAGCGCTGCTAAACGAACGTCTTCAACCAGCGCCTTCTCCATAAACAGGCTGAGCGGATCGTCAACGTACGGGGCAAACGCCGGGCGCAAATCGTATCCGCACTGTTCATAAAGACGCACCGCAGCATGCTGCTTGATGCCCGTCTCCAGCCGTACCGTATGGCAATGACGGCTCAGAGCTTCATCTTCCAGGGCAGCCAGCAGCGTCTCTCCCAGATGCTGGCCACGATGGGCCGGGTCAATATAGACCCGCTTCATCTCGCCCGTACCGTCGCCGTTGAGCACGATAGCGCCACAGCCAACGGCCTGAAGCTGCTGGTCGCGAATGATCATCAGGATCAGCGAGGCTTCCGGCAGCGCAGCCAGATCGAGCAGATGATTACTTTCAGCGGGATAGAGTTCGCTCTGATAGCGGTCAAGCGCCGCGATCAGGCTAAGAATGTCCGGGTGACGTGCAGATTCAGAGGTAATGGAATACATGGCAGGCTCCTTGCTTTTTTATGAGGCTAAATTTCAACATAGAGCAGGCCTGCCAGGGTGCTTCATAGTATTAACTTATGTCATGACGCCAGCGTCAACTGGACATCTAACGCCCTCAACCCGGCCTGTGTCGCTTCGTCCAGCCTGCTGTCCGTGACGATATCCGTCAGGGTATTAAGATGCGCCACGTTAAACAACGACCAGGCTCCGTACTTGGAACTGTCCGCCAGCAGCACGCGACGTTTTGCATTGGCAATCAGATCCCGCTTTAAGGCAGCCTTCTCTTCCGTTGGTGAGGTAATGCCGCGGGTGATATCCCATCCGTTACAGCTAACGAAAGCCACGTCTGGCCACACGTTCTGCAGCAAGCGACGCCCGTGCTCACCGATGCAGGACTGACTCGAATCATCAATACGCCCGCCAATTATCGTCACTTCAATCTGACGGAATTCCGAGAGAAACAGCGCGATGTGCAAGTCGCTGGTGATGACGCGAAGCGGCAGATGCGTAAGTTGGCGAGCGAGTTCAATCATCGTGGTGCCAGCATCAAGAACAATGGCGTCGCCCGCTTTAACAAAGCTTGCCGCCGCGCTGGCGATGGCGTGTTTTTCTGCCAGACTGCGCTGCATTTTTTCATGCGTTGTGGGCTGGGAAGGAATAAACCGGTTAAGGGTAACACCGCCATGGGTGCGGCTAATGACACCTTCCTGATCGAGCTTTATCAAATCCCTGCGGATCGTCGCCGGAGAGGCATCGGTAATTGCCACCAGTTGATCCACCGTCACCAGATTGTGCCCTTTCAGGTAATCCATTATCTGCTCTAACCGGTTATATCCCTTCATATCATTCCCGTGTAATTTGCATAGCCAACTGGATAGACACCGTCATGCTCTCAGACTTCGCTTTGCCGGTCCAGGCAATATCGAATGCGGTACCGTGGTCCGCAGAGGTACGGATAAACGGCAAGCCGGCGGTGATATTCACCCCGTCATAAAAGCCGAGTAATTTTAGCGGAATATGCCCCTGATCGTGATACATCGCAACGACCATGTCATACATTCCTTCGTGGCATTGCATAAATACCGTATCCGGTGGACACGGTCCGGTGACGTTTACCCCCTGCGCTTTCATCGCGTCGATAGCCGGGCCGACAATCTTGATCTCTTCATCGCCAAACAGGCCGTTTTCACCCGCATGCGGGTTAACGCCGGCAACCGCAATGCGCGGTTGTTGAAAGCCGACGCGTTTCAGGAATCTATCCGCAATCCCAATCACGGTTTTTACCCGATCCTGATTGAGCGTATCAAGGAATTTGCGCAACGCAATGTGGGTCGTGATGTGAATCACCTTCAGTTTGTCCGTATACAGCACCATGGCGTAATCTTTGCTGTCGGTCAGATGCGCCAGCAGCTCGGTATGACCCGGATAGAGATGCCCGGCCAGGTGCAGCGCCTCTTTATTCAGGGGAGCCGTTGCAATCGCCTTCACCTCACCCGCCATCGCCAGTTCGGTAGCACGCTTCACGCAGCGATAAGCCAGATCCCCGGCCTCAGCCTGAACGATACCCGGCTTCAGTGCATCAGGATCGGCCAGCGGTTCATCAAGCACGTTAATCACGCCAGCGGCAAAGCGCGCGCCGCTGACCGTTTCGATAGTGCGGATATCCGCCTGCCCGGTGATTCCTTTCTCAAGCACCCGCTGCAGCGTTCTGGCGCAGCCCACAACCGCCACAGGCGCCCCTGACAACTCACCCTCGGTGAGGGATTTGATGATGATTTCCGGGCCAATGCCAGCCGGGTCACCCATGGTTACAGCAATAATTTTAGTCACTCAGTCTCTCCTCGATAAAATGCAACACCTCAAGCAGCGTCTCTTCGTTTCCGAAGCCCCCTGCTTTGGTCATTACCGGCTGCTGCCAGCCACAACCCAGAAATTTTCCGACTGGCACGCACTGTGCGACGCACCCGGTAATCTCAAACCCCCGAGCGTCCAGTGCCCTCGCGACAGCCATCGCCACGTCGCCACCGGAGACGTACAGCGCGTCAGGCGTCTGCGCCGCAAGCACCTGTCGGGTCAGTTCGCCTAAAAACGTACAGATTTTTTCGCCCAGGCCTGCGCGAGTGACACGATGCTGCTGGCAGAGTTGCTCGACCTGATGCCGGGCCTCGTGGCCCGCACAGGTATGCACAATGCAGTGATGGCCAGACTGAAGTACCTGCGCAATCTGTTCGAGATACCCGGACGTGTCTCCGCGCAGCGCGTCATTCACATCAATGAGTACCGACGAGACGTCCGCCTGGCTTACCGCCAGCGCAATCTGTCGTTGCGCGATCTCACTCATCGAGCCGACGACGGCCAGCAGTTGTTTACGCCGGACCGGGGCCAGATGACGGGCCAGCGCATCGCATAGTCCAGCAGAGCCCACCAGCAGCGGCGTCTGTGAGCAGGCCAACGCGGCATCGATAATGGCGTCCATCTCCTCATCGGTGTGCGCATCCACGATGAGCCATTCCGTTCCTCGGGCAAGTTCGGCAGTGAGCATTTTCACGGTCACGCTTTTAGCGCTCACCCCGGTAAACAGGTCAGCAATAGCGGCAGACGGGACGGGCGTTTTGGGATCGCTGGCAAATTCGGTTTCATTCACCGGAACGCCGTTTACCAGACACCTGCCGTACCGCGTGATCCGCCCTGCTGACGGGTATGCCGGCGCCACGATCACCTGCCGCCTGCCGCTTAATGCCTTAAGAACTTGAGATTCGGCTCCTGCGTTGCCGCGCAGCGTGGAATCCATCTTTTTAATGAGCCAGCGGGCATCCGCGATTTCAGCCCCGAGTGCGGCCACCCTTTCGGCCGCCTCCGATGCCTTCAGCGCCCGGGAGTCGATGTTAATGATCAGCACATCGCTCGCCTGGGTAAACGGTGTATGAAACGCCACGCTGACTTTTTTGCCACACAGCGCCAGGCTGACACCGGCATCATTTGCGCCGGTAAAGTCATCGGCGACGACCACGACCACTCTGTTCACATTGCTCACTTTCATCCCCACTTCGGGTTAATCTTTCCCGTTAATGATTATATTCAATCATGATTGATTATATGTGAGCAAGATCAAGTTAATCAGTTTGCGAATAAATTATAAATTTAGCCACACGATGACCATGAAGCGTCTTGCTTGAGCGAAATCAATCATGGATACAGAGACAGGAGAAAAGCGTGGTTACGATCAACAGCACCCTGATTAGCGGGGCTAATGCCATCGCCGCCATCAGGCCATTACTTACTGATAAAACGCAGATCCTGCTGGTGACGGACGGCAATATTGCGCGTCTGGAGGCAGCAAAGCAGATCCGCGCGATCCTCGAAGAGGAGCAGCGCGGCGTCACAATTATCGACAATGTCCCGCCTGAGCCCACCCATCACGACGTGAACCAGCTGCTCTCGACGTTAAAGGGAACGTTTGGGCTGGTCGTCGGGCTCGGCGGTGGTAGCGTACTGGATGTAGCCAAACTGCTTTCAGTACTTTGTCACCCGCTTTCTCCGGGGCTGGACAACCTGCTCGCGGGCATAAAACCGGTGGCACGCATCGCGTCACTGCTGATCCCGGCCACTGCAGGAACCGGATCGGAAGCGACGCCGAATGCCATTCTGGCCATACCGGAGCAAAGCACGAAAGTGGGCATCATCTCCCCCGTCCTGCTGCCCGATTACGTCGCCCTGCTGCCGGAGCTGACGACCAGCATGCCCGCACACATTGCCTCATCCACCGGGATTGATGCCCTGTGCCATCTGATTGAGTGTTTCACCTCAACGGTCGCTAATCCGGTTAGCGATAACGCCGCGCTGATGGGCCTGTCTAAGCTGCTCAACAACATTGAAACGGCCTGCGCCGAACCGGGCAATCTGCTGGCGAAACTGGAGATGCTGTGGGCGTCTTACTACGGCGGGGTCGCCATTGCACATGCTGGCACGCACCTGGTTCACGCCCTGTCCTACCCGCTCGGCGGCAAATATCACCTGCCTCACGGGGTGGCCAACGCGATTCTGCTGGCGCCCTGCATGCGCGTGGTTCGTCCCCACTGCGTGACGAAATTTGCGCAAGTCTGGGATTTGGTGCCCGGCGCGGATACGTCGCTGTCAGACGAAGAAAAATCCCACGCTCTGGTGGAGTACTTTGCCGCGCTGGTTCGCAGACTCAACCTGCCGGATAACCTGGAGACACTGGGCGTACCGCGTGAAGATATCGCCTCCCTCAGTGATGCGGCCCTTAACGTTAAGCGGCTCATGAACAATGCACCCTGTCAGGTTAATCACGACGAGGTGCAGGCGATTTACCGGACACTGTTTCCCCAACATTAATAGCCAAGGAGTGTGTAATGCGTAACAACATCAGGGGCGTGCTAACGGCCGTTGTAACCCCCTTTGACACTGAAGGCGCGCTGAGCCTGTCGGGCCTGAAACGACAGATCGATCGTCAACTCAGTGCTGGCAACGGCATCTTCTGCGGCGGCACAAACGGCGAGTTCTTCGTGCTTAACGAAGAAGAAAAAATCGCCGTCACCCGCACCTGCGTGGAGACGGTGGCCGGGCGCGCACCGGTCGTGGCGCACATTGGGGAAATTTCGACCCGCGAAACCATCCGTCTGGGGAAACAGATCGCCTCGCTGGGCGTCGATGCCGTTTCCGTCATTACCCCTTACTTCGTTCCGCTGAAACAGTCTGAACTGGTCGCGCACTACATCGCTATCGCCGACGCGCTAGCCGTACCGGTATTTCTGTACAACATTCCAGCGCGTACCGGCAATACCATTGAACCCGCTACCGCACGCGCGCTGGCCGAACATCCCAACATCGTCGGTATTAAAGACAGTGCCGGGAGCTATGAAAGCCTGCGTGGATTCCTTAATGCGGTGAGGGACATGGATGGATTCGACGTGCTCAACGGCCCAGATTCGCTTATCCACCAGGGCTTCGTCGACGGATGTTCGGCCTGCATTTCCGGGCTGGCAAACGTGGCGCCGACGGCCATCAACGCTATCTGGTCACGCTTTAACGCGGGGGATATTGACGGTTCCCGCCTTGCGCAGGAGAGCGTCACCCAACTGCGCACCGAGCTGTACAACGTGGCGTTTTCCCCTGCCGCAGTCAAAAAAGCACTGCAGATCATGGGGGAAGACGTCGGTGAGAGTCGATATGCCGTGGCATTTAGCGAGCAGCAGTGCCAACAGATACGCCGAATAGTGACAACGTCACTTAACTAAACGGCGTTGGTTTCGTCAATAAGAATACCGGGTACCTGAGGTGCCCAGGATTCACTCGCCCTGAAGAGAGGCAAAGATGAATAATTTTACCGCTGAAGATACCCTAATCATTGTGGGCATTGTTATTGCTTACATCCTTTTCACCACCTGGCTGACCTTCCGGATCCGCAGTAAAAATTCCGGCGATTTTATGGAAGGCTCCCGCGCGATGCCGGCGTTTATTGTCGGGATCCTGCTGATGTCCGAGTATATCGGCGCTAAATCCACCATCGGCACCGCACAGGCGGCGTTTGAAGACGGCTTTGCCGCGTCATGGTCGGTCATCGGGGCCGCGATTGGCTTCCCGCTCTTTGGCCTGTTGCTGGTAAAACGCATCTACAACACCGGGAAAATCACTATCTCTGGTGCGATTGCTGAAAAATACGGTAACAGCACCAAAAACATTATCTCTGTCATCATGATTTACGCCCTGCTGCTGGTTAACGTGGGGAATTACGTCAGCGGCGCAGCGGCTATTTCCACCGTACTGAAAGTCAACCTGCCCGTTGCCGCCTTCATTACGGCCATCGTCAGTACCTTCTACTTCGCCTTTGGCGGCATGAAGGGGGTAGCCTGGGTGACCGTACTGCACAGCGCGCTGAAATACTTTGGTATCCTCGCTATCATGGGCTTTGCGCTCTCCAAAACCGGCGGCTTTACGCCAATGATTGAAAACATGCCGGCCTTCTACTGGACCTGGGACGGTAACATCGGTGCGTCGACCATTTTCGCCTGGCTCATCGGCACCATTGGCTCTATCTTCTGTACCCAGTTTGTAATCCAGGCAATCTCCTCCACCAAAGACGTGAAATCGGCCAAACGCTCTACCTGGGTCGCCTTCTTCTTCTGCCTGCCGATTGCGCTGGCCATTGCGGTGATTGGGGTGGCGGCAAAATACCTGCACCCGGAAATTAACAGCCTGTATGCAATGCCGATTTTCCTGCAGGACATGAACCCGTGGCTGGCCGGCCTGGTCACCACTTCTCTGGTGGCGTCTATTTTCGTCAGCGTCAGTACCGTGGCGCTGGCTATCGCCTCTCTGGTGGTAAAAGACTTTTACGTGCCGATGCGCAACCCAACGCCCGATCAGGAGTTTAAGGCCACCCGCTGGATCTCCCTGCTGATTGGTTTCCTGCCGCTGATTTTTGTTCTGCTGGTACCTGAAGTCCTGAAGCTCTCGTTCTTTACCCGCGCCATTCGCCTGTCGATTTCCGTGGTGGCCGTTATTGCGTTTTACGCGCCGTTCTTCCGCAGCACCCGCGGTGCCAATGCGGGCCTGATTGGCGCCTGCGTCGTCACCTCCGTCTGGTATCTGCTGGGCGACCCTTTCGGCATCAACAATATGTACATTGCCTTGCTGACCCCTGCCGTCATCATGGCGATCGATCGCCTCATTCCGGGAAAAGCGCAGGGTAAAGCGCCAACCCCCGCTCAAAATAATGGAGTCTGATATGTCTGTAACCGTAACCCGCGACGGGATTGTTCGACCACAACAGGATGCGCACGTGCAAACCGCCATGCTGCCCTCCTCTTGCCCACAAAACCACGCGGCGAATCTGCTGCCGCTGCCGGATGGCTCGCTGATGTGCGTCTGGTTTGGCGGCACTCAGGAAGGCATTGCCGATATCTCCGTGTGGGGGTCACGCCTGGCACCGGGCAGCCAGCAGTGGAGTGATGCGGTAAAACTGTCGGACGATGCCACACGTTCCGAACAGAACCCGGTTCTGTTCCTGGCCCCGGACAACGTCCTGTGGCTGCTGTGGACCGCGCAGATCTCAGGTAATCAGGATACGGCTATCGTTCGCTATCGCCAGTCCCGGGATCTGGGGAAAACCTGGGGGGAGATCGCTACCCTGCTCGATAAACCGGGCACGTTTATCCGCCAGCCGATTGTCGTGGTGGATAACGGTAACTGGCTGCTCCCGGTGTTTTATTGCCGTACCCAACCAGGTGAGAAATGGGTCGGAAACGACGATATCAGCGCGGTAAAAATATCCGGAGACGGCGGCAAAACGTGGCGCGATGTTGAAGTACCGGAAAGCCTCGGCTGCGTACATATGAATATTACCCGCCTGCTCAACGGCACACTGGTCGCCCTGTTCCGCAGCCGCTGGGCAGACAATATCTATTACAGCCAGTCAACGGATAATGGCGAAAGCTGGTCCGTACCGGAGCCCACGGAGCTCCCTAATAATAACTCCTCTATCCAGGTGACCACGCTTGCGGGCGGTGAACTCGCGCTGGTCTTTAACCCCATGAGCGCCGACGGGGCGCGGGAACGTCGCGCCTCGTTATACGATGAAATTGACGATGGTGATGACCGCAAGGAGCCGGTTGTTACCCACGGTCGGGCGGCCTTCTGGGGCGCACCGCGGGCGCCGATGACCGTCGCCATTTCGCCTGACGGCGGAAAAAGCTGGCCGTGGCAGCGTCATCTGGACGAGGGGGATGGTTACTGCATGACCAACAACTCTCTGGAAAAGCTGAACCGCGAATTCTCCTATCCCAGCATCAAACAGGGGCCCGATGGCGCGCTTCATATCGCGTACACCTACTTCCGCCAGGCCATCAAATATGTGCGGGTGACCCCGGAATGGGTTAAGGAGTCCATATGATTATCGGTCATCTCAACGCCCTGCCGCTGGCAGGGCTTCCGTCGACGTTGTACGCCCTGCTATCCCGTCCGGACTGCACGCTGCAGGCGCTCAGCGAACGCGATGACGGGTGCTGGCAGCCGGAAAATGCAACCTGGTTTTGCCAGATTGGTCCGGCGCAGACGCAGCCACGTGCAGATCGGCATACGGAGTACCATCGCCAGTGGGCCGATATTCAGGTTGTACTGGCAGGAGAAGAACATATTTATGCTGGCGCACGCCCCACTGGCAAGCCGGAGGACGAAGAGCGTAAACCGGATCTCTTTATTACTTCACCTGCTGAACACAGCGTGAGGATCCGTCTTGCCGCAGGAGACTTTGCGGTCTTTTGTCCGGGAGAACCCCACCAGGCGCTGTGCGCCGCAGAGGCGCCGCTGACCGTTCGCAAAGCGGTATTTAAAATTCCCCGAGCGATGCTGGAGGTCTGACATGCGTCACGCCGTCGTCACCGGGGCCAGCTCCGGAATTGGTGAAGCCATCGTCAAGCGTTTACTGGCGGAAGGCTGGCAGGTCACCGGGCTCAGCCGCCGGGCAGTGATGCTGAATGCCCCTGGCTTCACGGGCCTGCGCGTGGATATCAGCGATCCTGCTGCGCTGTGCAGCGCCCTGCAAACCATCGCGACGCCCCAGGCAGTGATCCATGCTGCAGGGATGATGGCCGCTGCGCCCCTGGGCCAGCTCGAAAGCGATGTGAGCACCTCACTGTGGCAACTCCACGTCCGGGCCTGTGAGGCGTTGTTTAACCATTTTGCGCCCACAATGGCCGCAGGTGGACGGTTTGTGGCGATTGGCAGCAGAACCTCTCGCGGTGCAGCAGGACGATCGCAGTACGTTTCCACCAAAGCAGCAATGGTAGGGATGGTCAGAAGCTGGGCGGCGGAGCTGGCCCCGCGCGGGATCACCGCTAACGTGGTCGCGCCAGGGGCTACCCAAACGCCGATGCTCAGCGCACCGGGGAGAGAAACCTCGCCGCCGAAGTGTCCGCCAATCGGACGTCTGATCGCCCCAGAGGAGGTGGCGGGACTGGTGAATTTCTTACTTAGCAATGAAGCCGCCGCTATCACCGGTCAGGAGATGGTGATATGCGGCGGCGCCTCACTCGGCTAGCGCAGGAAAACACGCCCTTTCAGATACAGGGTGGCCTGACCGCCGATCAGCACGCGGTCGCCCTTCAGCTCGCAGCGCAGATCCCCGCCACGGTGTGACACCTGGCGGGCATTGAGTGACGTTTTACCCAGCTTTTCGCTCCAGTAAGGGATCAGCATGCTGTGGGCAGATCCGGTAACCGGATCTTCGGGCACCCCTTCGCCCGGGCAGAAAAAGCGGCTGACGAAGTCATATTTATCGCCCGGCGCCGTCACGCAGATCATTTTATCCAGCGGAAGCATTGCCCCAATATCCGGCGTTAACGCTTCTACCTGCTGCTGGCTCTCCAGCACCACCAGGTAATCACGTCCAACGCGCACCTCTTTTGCCTCTGTGATGCCCAGGCAGCTAAACAACAGCGCAGGTGGGTTCACGACCACCTCCGTTGACCACGCGGGGAAGTTCAGCGTCAGCCAGTCGCCGCTGCGTTTAACCGTCAGCTCGCCCACGAAGCGCGTGGTGAAGGTGATTTCAGTGTGCGGATAGTCAAGGTATTCGAAAATAACGTGCGAGGCGGCAAGCGTGGCATGGCCGCACAGGTTAATTTCATCCAGCGTGGTAAACCAGCGCAGCTCAAACCCACCGTCGGTACGGACGAAAAAGGCAGTCTCAGACTGGTTATGCTGCTGCGCCATTTTGAGCAGCGTCTCGTCCGGCAGCCACTCTTCCAGAGGACAGACCGCTGCCGCGTTGCCGCCAAAGGTTTTGTCGCTGAAGGCATCCACCAGATAAAAATCAATTTCCTGCATTGTCTCTTCCTCTCTTGTTATGGGGTTTTAGCGCAGAAAAACTGTGCCTTTCAGATAAAGTGAAGCCTGTCCGCTCATCAGCACGCGCGAGCCTTTCAGTTCACAGCGCACGTCGCCGCCGCGCGCGGAAACCTGACGGGCAAGCATGGCTGTTTTCCCCAATTTTTCGCTCCACCAGGGAATTAGCATGGTGTGCGCGGAGCCGGTGACCGGATCTTCCGGTACGGAAACGCCGGGGGAGAAAAAGCGGCTGACAAAATCGTATTCCCCCTCACCGCGCGCCGTCACGCTCACCTTATGCTCGCCCGGCGTCATCGCCGAAAAGTCCGGGGCGAGAGCCTCGACCTGCTGGCGATTTTCCAGAACGATGACCCAGGCGCGCCCTTTCCGGGCTTCAGCGTAGCGGCCAATCCCGAGCGCCGAGAGCATATCCGGCGGGGGCGTCTCTTCATGGGTTGGGCATGCCGGGAAGTCCAGCGTCATCCAGTCCCCCTCCCGGGTGACCGTCAGGCGGCCAGAGGCGGTATCAAAGTGGATCCGCGCGTCCGGGTAATCCAGCTCGGTAAACAGAACGTGCGCCGCCGCCAGCGTAGCGTGACCGCAGAGATTGACTTCGCTAAGCGTGGTAAACCAGCGTAGCTCAATGCCCCCTTTGCTGCAGACGAAAAACGCCGTTTCCGACTGATTATGCTGCTGCGCCATCTTCAGCAAGATCTCATCGGGTAACCATGCTTTCAGCGGGCACACGGCGGCCGGATTACCGCCAAACGTGGTATCGCTGAACGCATCGACCAGATAAAAATCAATCTCCTGCATTGTCTTACCGCCTGTTTTTATTGTGTTGTTCTTTTATATTCAATGAAAACAGCGTCCCCGGCTACCGCTTTCATAAGGTAACTATTGAGATCTGCGTCACATAATGGTTGAGTTTTCGCCGTTCGACGTTTTAAGATCGTCTCCTCTTCTTTTCAGCAACGAATCTCAGACATCCCTATGACAACGAACACAGTTTCCCGCAGGGTCGCGTGGCTACGCGTGGTCACGCTGGCAGTTGCCGCGTTTATTTTTAATACCACAGAATTTGTTCCGGTTGGGCTGTTGTCTGACATCGCTGAAAGTTTCCAGATGGAAACGGCGCAGGTGGGCATTATGTTGACCATCTACGCCTGGGTAGTGGCGCTGATGTCCTTGCCGTTTATGCTTTTGACCAGCCAGATGGAGCGGCGCAGGCTGCTGATCGGTCTGTTTGTCTTGTTCATCGCGAGCCACGTGCTGTCGTTTATGGCATGGAATTTTACGGTGCTGGTCATTAGCCGAATCGGCATTGCCTTTGCCCATGCGGTGTTCTGGTCGATCACCGCGTCGCTGGCGATTCGACTCGCGCCAGCGGGTAAACGCGCGCAGGCGCTGAGCCTGATTGCCACCGGTACCGCACTGGCGATGGTGCTGGGTCTGCCGATTGGCCGCATCGTAGGGCAATACTTCGGCTGGCGTACGACCTTCTTCGCCATTGGTATGGGCGCGCTGGTTACGCTGGTATGCCTGATTAAGCTGCTCCCCGCGCTCCCGAGCGAACATTCCGGCTCGCTGAAAAGCCTGCCGCTGCTGATGCGTCGCCCGGCGCTGCTGGGTATCTACCTGCTTACCGTTATTGTGGTGACGGCCCATTACACGGCGTACAGCTACATTGAACCCTTTGTTCAGGTGGTGGCGGGCTTTAGCGCCAGCTTTGCCACCGTCCTGCTGTTGATCCTCGGCGGAGCGGGCATTATTGGCAGCGTGCTGTTCGGTAAGCTGGGTAACCGGCATGCGTCGACGCTGGTGAGCTGCGCTATCGGTCTGCTGCTGGCCTGCCTGCTGCTGCTGATGCCTGCCGCAGGCAGTGAAAGCCATCTGGCGATCCTCAGCCTGTTCTGGGGCGTGGCGATCATGATTATTGGTCTGGGCATGCAGGTGAAGGTCCTGGCCCTGGCACCGGATGCAACGGACGTCGCCATGTCGCTGTTCTCAGGGATTTTCAATCTGGGGATTGGCGCGGGCGCGCTGGTGGGAAATCAGGTAATACTGCACGTATCAATGTCGGCGATTGGCTATCTTGGCGCCATTCCGGCTCTGGTGGCGCTGATCTGGTCGGTGCTCATCTTCCGTAAATGGCCGGTGGCGCTGGAGGAGCAGGGTCAGCACGGGTGAGGCTTCTTGCCGGGTGGCGGCTTCGCCTTACCCGGCAATCACATCAATGATAGGTCTTAATAATTTCCAGCACGCCGTTAATAATAAACTGCACGCCCATACAGACCAGTAAGAAGCCCATCAGCCGGGAAATCGCCTCGATACCGCCCTTGCCTACCCAGCGCATAATGGCGCCAGAACTGCGCAGCGACGCCCACACGATAACCCCGATAATCGCAAAAATCAGCGGTGGCGCAACCGTCAGCACCCAGTCCGGGAAGGTTGCGCTGTCACGCACCGTCGAGGCGGAGCTGATGATCATCGCGATGGTGCCCGGCCCCGCCGTGCTCGGCATGGCAATCGGCACAAAGGCGATATTCGCACTCGGTTCGGTTTCCAGCTCTTCCGATTTGCTGGCCGCTTCCGGCGACTCATGCGCTTTTTGCGCCGGGAACAGCATACGGAAACCGATAAAGGCCACAATCAGCCCCCCGGCGATACGCAGGCCAGGGATGGAAATCCCGAAGGTGTTCATCACCACCTGTCCGGCATAGTAAGCCACCATCATGATGGCAAACACATACACCGAGGCCATCATCGACTGATGGTTGCGCTCGGCGCTGTTCATATTCCCTGCCAGCCCGAGGAACAGCGCCACCGTCGTTAACGGGTTAGCCAACGGCAGCAAGACCACCAGCCCAAGGCTGATTGCTTTTATTAAATCCAACATAGTGCGTTGTCGTCCTTATCCATATTTAACACAGCAATTATAGGGTGAAAGTGTGACATTGAGCCATGGGCGCAACGCAACGATTATTTCCGTCCTGGAAAGATAACTCACAGTTATCTATATGATTTGAAAGACCTCAAAAAAAGTTCATGAAACGTTTTAGCAATTCGTGGCATCGGCTGACTCATTCAGTTGACTTATACTTGCCTGAGCAATAATATCTGCCGTGACTAACTACTTGCCAGGGCAACCATTGTGAAAAGCACCAGTGATATCTTTAACGACGTTGTTCCGCTGGGTCGTCTTATTCATATGGTAAATCAGAAAAAAGATCGCCTGCTCAATGACTATCTGTCACCGCTGGATATCACCGCAACACAGTTCAAAGTGCTGTGTTCCATTCGCTGCGAAGTGTGTATTACACCGGTTGAGCTGAAAAAGGTGCTCTCTGTCGATCTGGGCGCGTTAACCCGCATGCTCGATCGTCTCGTCTGCAAAGGATGGATAGAACGAAGCCCTAACCCGAATGACAAACGCGGCGTACTGGTGAAGCTAACCAGCGATGGCGCGGCCATGTGCGAGCAATGTCATCAATTAGTAGGACAAACACTGCATCAGGAACTAACAAAAAACTTAACGGCAGATGAAGTGGCAACCCTTGAGCTTTTGCTCAAAAAAATACTGCCGTAAACAGAAAAAGAGGTATGACGATGTCCAGACGCAATACTGACGCTATCACCATTCATAGCATTTTGGACTGGATCGAAGATAACCTGGAATCGCCGCTCTCCCTTGAAAAAGTGTCAGAGCGTTCAGGTTACTCCAAATGGCACCTGCAACGGATGTTCAAAAAAGAGACCGGTCATTCATTAGGTCAATACATTCGCAGCCGCAAGCTGACGGAAATTGCCCAGAAACTGAAAGAAAGCAATGAGCCGATCCTTTATCTGGCGGAGCGTTACGGATTTGAATCGCAGCAAACCCTGACGCGTACGTTCAAGAACTATTTTGACGTGCCGCCTCATAAGTACCGAATCACCAGCGTGCCGGGCGAATCCCGCTACCTGTATCCGTTAAAACACTGTAGTTAATCATCGCCTGTAAAGACGTAACCGAGGAAATCATGAAAGTTACCGCCTCCGCCGCCCTCGCCTTGCTGGTGCTGTTCTCCAGCCAGACCTTCGCGGAGCAAACCCCTCGTGCAACGCAGCAAAATAATCCTGATACGATAATTTTGCCGTCCGCACATGACCAGTCGCCTTATGATTTCAATCATATGGGTGCTGGTAGCGACAAATCCGACGAATTAGGCGTGCCTTATTATAATCAGCACGGCCTCTGATTCGTTTTTGCCCCGCAGACGCGGGGCTTTTTTTATGCCTTTCTTACCCGCGTCGCCCGACGAACCCGCAGACCAAACACGTTGATATACAGCCCGGCCATGATCAGCACGGCGCCAAACAGCTGCAGCGCGCTTAGCGTTTCACCCAGCAAAATCGCTGCGCTGGCCAGTCCTACCACCGGCACCAGCAGAGATAACGGTGCAACGCGCCAGGTTTCATAGCGCCCCAGCAGCGATCCCCAGATCCCGTAGCCCACAATGGTGGCGACAAAGGCCAGATAGACGAGAGACAGGATCGTGGTCATATCGATGTCGACCAGGCTGTTCAGCATCACCGCCGGACCGTCCAGAATACTCGACGCCAGCAGAAACGGAATAACCGGGATCAGCGCGCTCCAGACCACCAGAGACATCACCGCAGGGCGCGCCTCGTGCTGCATAATCAGCTTGTTGAAGATATTCCCGCAGGCCCAGCTCAGCCCCGCCGCCAGCGTCAGCATAAAGCCGAGCAGCGCCACATGCTGACCATTCAGGCTGGCTTCAATGAGCACCAGCACGCCGAACACCGCAAGGGTGATCCCTGCCAGCTGTTTGCCCTGCAGACGCTCGCCAAACACGAACGCCCCGAGAATAATGGTAAAGAACGCCTGCGCCTGTAACACCAGCGAGGCAAGACCCGCCGGCATACCGAACTTGATGGCGCAGAAGAGAAACGCGAACTGGCCGAAGCTGATGGTCAGACCGTAGCCCAGCAGCAGTTTAAAGGGGATCTTTGGACGCGCCACAAAGAAGATGGCCGGGAATGCGACCAGCAGAAAACGCAAACCGGCCAGCATCAGCGGCGGCATGTTGTGTAACCCCAGCTTGATGACCACAAAATTCAGCCCCCATACTACGACCACCAGCAACGCCAGCAGTCCGTCTTTACGCGTCATACCCTGCCCCTGAATTATTAATTATTTGTTAACAGTTCAAGGTAACAGAAAAAAGCGGGCGGCGAGAAGATCATTAATTCTGGCAGGCAGCTGAAGCACTTAGGGATAAATCAGGTGCTATACAAGCCCCTTATGTCGTGATACTCCTTTTAGGACACAACATAAAAAGCATAAGCAACTGTCGGGCAGGAATATGAAACCATCTCTCAGGCGCTCAACCGCAGCGCTGCTGGCATCGTCATTGTTATTAACCATTGGTCGGGGGGCAACGCTGCCGTTTATGACCATTTATCTCACGCGCGTCTACAGCATGAGCGTTGAGAATATTGGTTATGCCCTGACGATTGCGCTGACCATCGGCGTAGTGTTCAGCCTGGGATTTGGCATTCTTGCCGATAAGTTTGATAAAAAGCGTTACATGCTGATCGCGATCGTGGCCTTCATCGCCGGATTTGTCGCGATCCCGCTGGTCGATAACGTCACGCTGGTGGTACTGTTCTTTGCGCTGATCAACTGCGCCTATTCCGTCTTTTCGACGGTGCTGAAGGCCTGGTTCTCCGACGTGCTCACCACGAGCCAGAAAGCGCGCGTCTTCTCGCTTAACTACAGCTTCCTGAACATTGGCTGGACGATCGGGCCGCCGATTGGCACCCTGCTGGTGATGTACAGCCTGCAGCTGCCGTTCTGGCTGGCGGCCTTCTGCGCCGCGCTGCCGCTCGGATTCATCCATTTCTTCGTGCAGAAAAGCGTTGCGCTGGATACCGCAGAGGAGAAGATGCCCTGGCAGCCGTCGGTGCTGCTTAAAGACCGCGCGCTGTTCTGGTATACGCTCTCTGGCCTGCTCGCGTCATACGTGGGCGGATCGTTCGCCAGCTGCATTTCGCAGTATGTTCTGGCCGCCCATGCCGATAGCGATTTTGCGCAGAAGGTCGTTGCCGTGGTACTGCCCGTCAACGCCGCCGTGGTGGTGACGCTGCAGTACGCGCTGGGCCGCAAGATCTCTGCCAGCAATATTCGCCCGCTGATGACCCTCGCCACCCTGTTTTTTATCGTGGGGCTGGGGGGATTTATGGTCTCTGGAGAAAACCTGGTTTACTGGGGCATCGCTGCCGCCATATTTACCCTGGGTGAGATTATCTATGCACCGGGCGAATATATGCTGATCGACAACATTGCCCCGCCGGGAATGAAGGCAAGCTATTTCTCCGCTCAGGCGCTGGGCTGGCTCGGCGCGGCGGCAAACCCGATGATCACCGGTATTATTCTGACCAACCTGCCGCACTGGTCGTTATTTGTCATCATGATGGTCGCCATCGTCATTGCGTGGCTGATGATTTTGCGTGGGATGAGCGTGAAGGCGTGGTGCGAGTCACCGAAGGTGGCGTAGCGCTTCCAGGCCGGGTGAGGCGTAACCGCCACCCGGCAATAACGCATCAGTGGTGCAGCATTTCTTCTACCACCTGCTCTTTGTACATCTCATTCGGATAATAGGTCGGCCAGTTATCCATCTCTTTCAGCAGCGCCTCGTGGGAGGTGTTGCCCATGAAAATGTGGAAATGGGAAGAGGCCTTCGGCGCGATGGTGTGGTCGCTGAACTGAACAAACTTCGGCGCCTTGCTGCCGGCGTCCTTACATTCAAACAGATAGCGAACGCCTTTTTTGCCCGATGCGTAGGTCAGTATTTTGTAGCCGCTGTAATCATACTGACAGCGGCTGACCGCTTTGCCTTTATGAAATTCCATCACGTTATTTTCGATGCCGATGGCATCCACGTCCGTTGCATATCCCTTACGGTAGTACGCTTTCACCTCGTCATAGGTTTTGCTTTTGTCCTTCTGCTCTTTCTGTTTAAACACCGGATCCAGCGAACCGTCCAGCAGGAACGGATAGACCGACTGCCAGGTCCCGTCCCAGTCTGACAGCGCTCTGTCCTTGACGTCCTTATCCTCAAACACGCCGTTTGCCGCCCGCTGTTCCGCTTCGGTCATCTGATGGCCGTGCGAGTGAGCAAACAGCTGGCCGCTGACCAGCAGCGCCCCCAGAGTCATGGCAAATTTCCCAATATGTGCAGCCAACATAACACCCTCATTCCGTTTTGTAAGAATGCGGATGTTATATTATAACATTTTAAATCGCAACCAGGCCGCGCACGCCCTCCTGCTCCATGTTTTCACCTCGCCCGCGCTGGATAATGGTGCCGCGGGACATCAGCAGGTAGCTGTCGGCCAGCTCGGCGGCAAAGTCGTAAAACTGCTCGACAAGCAGGATCGCCATGTCGCCTCGGTTCGCCAGGGTGCGGATCACCTGGCCGATCTCTTTGATCACCGACGGCTGTATGCCTTCGGTCGGTTCGTCCAGAATCAGCAGCTGCGGACGGCTCGCCAGGGCGCGGCCAATCGCCAGCTGCTGCTGCTGTCCACCGGAGAGATCGCCCCCGCGGCGATGCTTCATCTCTTTAAGCACCGGGAACAGCTGCCAGATCTCATCCGGGACCTGCTTCGCCTCGCGGGCGGAAAATCGCGACATCCCCAGCAGAAGGTTCTCCTCCACGGTCAGGCGCGGGAAAATCTCGCGGCCCTGCGGGACGTACGCCACGCCAGACTGCACCCGCTGGTGCGGCCTGCTGTGGGTGATCTTTTTACCCTGCCAGATGACCTCCCCGGTTTTCGCCGGGATCAGCCCCATCAGACACTTCAGCAGCGTGGTTTTCCCGACGCCGTTGCGCCCCAGCAGGCAGGTGACTTCTCCGGTGACGGCCTCAAAACTCACGCCGCGCAGGATATGGCTACCGCCGTAGTACTGATTCAGTTCGTTAACCTGTAACATCATCGCTCCTTAGCGCCCCAGATAGACCTCAATCACCTGCTCGTTGGCCTGCACCTCGCGAAGCGAACCTTCCGCCAGCACGCGTCCCTGATGCAGCACCGTGACGTGGTCGGCGATAGTCTCAACAAAGCCCATATCGTGCTCCACCACCATCAGGGAATGCTTACCCGCCAGCGTTTTGAACAGCTCGGCGGTGTATTCGGTTTCCGCGTCGGTCATCCCGGCGGCCGGTTCATCCAGCAGCAGCAGGTGCGGGTCCTGAACCAGCAGCATACCGATCTCCAGAAACTGTTTTTGCCCGTGCGAAAGCAGCCCGGCGCGGCGGTCGCGCTCGCTGCTAAGGCGCAGCAAAACCAGCATCTCATCGATTCGGTCGCGCTGTTCACCGTTGAGTTTTGCCCGCAGGCTCGCCCAGACGGATTTATCGGTTTTCATTGCGATTTCGAGATTTTCCCACACGGTCAGCGCTTCAAAGACCGTGGGCTTCTGGAATTTACGCCCGATCCCCTGGCGGGCAATGGCCGCAGGCTCCAGCGCGGTCAGGTCGATAGACTGATCGTAAATCGCCCTGCCGCTCTTTGGCCGCGTTTTGCCGGTGATGACGTCCATCAGCGTGGTTTTACCGGCGCCGTTAGGGCCAATCACGCAGCGCAGCTCGCCCACGCCGATATTCAGCGAGAGATCGGTCAGGGCCTGAAACCCGTCAAAATTGACGTTAATGGCCTCAAGCTGCAGCACCGGGTCGGTCTGTTCACGGTAACGATCGCCCGGCAACTGGCGGGTAAATAACCCTTCGGCTGGCTGCATTATTTCTCTCCCTTTCGAAACAGACCGTAGACGCCGCGCGGTAAAAACAGCGTGACGGCGATGAAAATCAGCCCCAGGAACAGCTGCCAGTATTCCGGCATCGCGACGGTGAAGAAACTCTTGGCGCCGTTTACCAGCGCCGCGCCAATCACCGGCCCGACCAGCGTGCCGCGCCCGCCCAGCGCCACCCAGATCGCGGCTTCAATCGAGTTGGTCGGCGACATTTCGCCAGGGTTGATAATGCCCACCTGCGGGACATACAGCGCCCCCGCCAGGCCGCACAGCACGGCAGAAAGCGTCCATACCAGCAGCTTGAACCCGCGCGGATCGTAGCCGCAAAACGTCAGGCGGTTTTCGGCGTCGCGAACGGCGGTCAGGATGCGCCCAAACTTGCTCTTCGCCAGGGCAAATCCGGTGCCCAACGCCAGAATCAGCAACAGCACGGTCGCCAGAAACAGCGCGATACGGGTGGTCGTTTCCGTCACCGAAAACCCGAGCAGCGTGGTGAAGCCGGTAAAGCCGTTATTGCCGCCAAAACCGGTTTCGTTGCGAAAGAACAGCAGCATGCCGGCATAGGTCAGCGCCTGGGTCATAATCGAGAAATAGACCCCTTTGATCTTTGAGCGGAAGGCGAACCAGCCGAACACCAGCGCCAGCAGGCCCGGTACCATCACAATCAGCACCAGCGCCCAGGCAAAATGCTGGGTTCCCCACCAGAACCACGGCAGTTCGCTCCAGGAGAGAAACGACATAAACGCGGGAAGACCTTCACCCGCAGCCTGGCGCATCAGGTACATGCCCATCGCGTAGCCGCCCAGGGCGAAGAAGATACCGTGCCCAAGAGAGAGCATCCCGGCGTAGCCCCACACCAGATCCAGCGCCACCGCAACGATGGCATAGCAGAGGATCTTGCCAATCAGCGTCAGCATCCAGGTCGACAGCGCCAGCGGATGCGTCGCAGGCAGTAAGGCGAAAAACGGTAATATCAGCAGACACACCACCAGCAGGCTGCCTGCAAGTTGCGTTGTGCGCGGCGCTTTGCGCGCCAGCGTTAAGGTCAGCGGCTGGCTCATCAGTCAATCACCCTCCCTTTCAGCGCAAACAGCCCCTGAGGGCGTTTCTGAATAAACAGCACGATCGCCACCAGAATCACGATCTTGCCCAGGACCGCCCCCATCTGCGGTTCAAGAATTTTATTGAAAATACCCAGACCAAACGCCGCGGCCACGCTGCCTGCCAGCTGCCCTACGCCACCGAGAACGACCACGAGGAAGGAATCAATAATGTAGCCCTGACCCAGCTCCGGCCCGACGTTACCGAGCTGCGATAGCGCCACGCCGCCTAACCCGGCAATCCCTGATCCAAGCCCAAACGCCAGCATATCGACGCGACCTGTCGGTACCCCGCAGCAGGCGGCCATGCTGCGGTTCTGCGTCACCGCGCGCACGTTCAGCCCCAGACGGGTTTTATTCAGAATGAGCCAGGTAAAGAACAGCACCAGCAGCACGAAGCCCAGCACCACGATGCGGTTCCACGGCAGCGTCAGGTTGGCAAAAACCTGCACCCCGCCGGACAGCCATGCCGGGTTGGCCACCTCCAGGTTCTGGGCGCCAAACGTCATGCGCACCAGTTGGATGAGCATCAGGCTGATCCCCCACGTTGCCAGCAGCGTTTCCAGCGGGCGACCGTACAAATGGCGGATCACGGTGCGCTCCAGCACCATTCCGATGCCCGCCGTCAGGCAGAACGCAACCGGAAGCGCGATAACGGGATAGAGCGCCAGCCACTGTGGCGCAAGCCCGGCCATCGCCTGCTGCACCATCCAGGTGGCATACGCCCCCAGCATCAGCATCTCGCCGTGCGCCATATTGATGACGCCCAGCAGGCCGTAGGTGATAGCAAGCCCCAGCGCCGCCAGCAGCAGCACCGACCCCAGGGAGAGCCCCATAAACGCCTGGCCCAGCAGATCGCCCCACATCAGTCGATGCTGGATCTGGCTAAGACTCTCCTGTGCGGCGGCGCGCACCCCGGCATCCGGCTCTGTCTGTGCCTGGGTAAACGGGGTAAGTCTGGACTCAACGTCCGGATCGTCGGACTGCCCTAATAACTCGACGGCCTTGCGGCGCACCTCTGCCTGCGGGCTGGAGAGCTGGAGATTCGCCACCGCCAGTAATAGCGCCTGACGTGCCACCGCGTCCGTTTCATCGTTTACCCGCTTTTCCAGAAAAGCGAGCATTCCGGGCTGGGCATCCCGCTGAAGCTGACGAGCTGCCGCCCGCCTTTCGGTGACACTGTCACTCACAAGCTGATGCGTAGCGATGGCCGTGACGGCCAGCACGCGCAGCCGGTTGGTCAAACGAACGGCTTTGGCTGCCCCTTCGATCGACTTAGCGTCACCGAGCGACACCATTTGACCGCTGCGCTGCGCAAAGGCGTGCTTTTGGCTGTCGGTATAGAGATTTTCTTTTTGCAGTGCCTGCAGCAGCGGCAGCCTCGCGGCGTCCGGTGCTTCGGCCCACTGCGTCAGCAACTCCGCCTGCTGGCTGCGGCTGGCGGCAACAAAACGATCGGCATCCGATGCCTGCGCCATCCCTGGCAGCAGTCCGGAAAGCCATACAAGAGCGATGAACATGCGCATGGCGTTCATGACGTTTCTCCCTGGTGATGGCTTAGTTGCTGGCGGTTTTCATCGGCTGGTCGGGCTTTTTATCGTTTCCGGCGATGAACGGGCTCCACGGCTGGGCGCGCACCGGCTGTTCCGTCTGCCACACCACGTTGAACTGACCGTTGCCTTCGATTTCGCCGATCATGACCGGCTTATGCAGATGGTGGTTGGTGGCATCCATGGTGAGCGTGAAGCCTGACGGCGCCTTAAAGGACTGGCCGGCCATCGCCGCACGCACTTTATCAACGTCGGTAGTACCCGCTTTTTCCACCGCCTGCGCCCACATATGAATCCCCACGTAGGTAGCTTCCATCGGGTCGTTGGTCACCACGGTATCGGCATTCGGTAGCTTGTGCGCTTTGGCATAGGCTTTGTAATCCGCCACGAAGGCCTGGTTGGTCGGGTTATCCACGGATTCAAAGTAGTTCCACGCCGCGAGGTTGCCAACCAGCGGTTTGGTGTCGATCCCGCGCAGCTCTTCTTCTCCCACGGAGAACGCCACCACCGGCACGTCGGTCGCCTTCAGACCCTGGTTAGCCAGCTCTTTGTAGAACGGAACGTTGGAATCGCCGTTGATGGTCGACACCACGGCGGTTTTACCCCCCGCAGAGAATTTCTTGATGTTGGCGACGATGGTCTGGTAGTCGCTGTGACCAAATGGGGTGTAAACCTCCTCGATGTCCTTATCCTCCACCCCTTTCGAATGCAGGAACGCGCGCAGGATCTTGTTGGTGGTGCGCGGGTAAACATAGTCCGTGCCCAGCAGGAAGAAGCGCTTCGCCGCGCCGCCGTCTTCACTCATCAGGTATTCCACCGCCGGGATGGCCTGCTGGTTCGGCGCCGCGCCGGTATAGAAGACGTTTGGCGACATCTCTTCGCCTTCATACTGCACCGGATAGAACAGCAGACCGTTCAGCTCCTCGAAGACCGGCAGCACGGATTTGCGCGATACCGACGTCCAGCAGCCGAATACCACCGCCACTTTATCCTGACTTAACAGCTGGCGCGCCTTCTCGGCAAACAGCGGCCAGTTTGAGGCGGGATCCACCACCACAGGCTCCAGTTTTTTACCCAGCACGCCGCCTTTCGCGTTGATCTCGTCGATGGTCATCAGCGCGACGTCTTTCAGCGGCGTTTCGGAGATGGCCATGGTGCCGGAAAGAGAATGCATGATCCCCACTTTGATGGTCTCGGCCGCCTGCACGCCAAAACTCATTCCCATCGCCACGACGGACGCGGATAACGCAAAGGCTTTTAATAAGGTACGACGCTGCATATTTTCACTCCTGAAAAAGAACGCTGTGCGAAAACGTCCGTTACGGCGTGGACGCGGAAAAAAATGTGTCAGCGAAGCAGGAGCAAAAAGGATGCCAGAATGAAGGAAGCGCTATTTCAGGAGGGGGAACGCAGGATGTAAAGAGAACGACTCAGAATGGCACAGCGCTGCACTTTTATAATGCAGCGCTGTGGAAGAGGCTTTACCAGACTTCGCTGGCGATCTGCGTGACCAGACGGACTTTGTCCCACTGCTGGGATTCACTCAGGCTGTTGCCCTCTTCGGTAGAGGCAAAGCCGCACTGCGGGCTGAGGCAAATTTGCTCTTTTGCCACGTATTTTGCCGCCTCTTCCAGACGGGCTTTAATCCCCTCCGGGTTCTCCAGCTCACCGTTTTTCGTGGTGATAAGGCCGAGCACCACCTGCTGCTTGCCCGGGCGAATGAAGCGCAATGGCGCGAAATCACCGCTGCGGTCGTTATCGTATTCAAGGAAGAACGCGTCAACGTTGACCGTCCCGAACAGCACTTCCGCCACGGGCTCATAGCCGCCTTCGGAAATCCAGGTTGAACGGAAGTTACCGCGGCATACGTGCAGGCCGATGGTCAGATCTTCCGGCTTGCCTTCCAGCGCCTTGTTCAGGACGCGGGCATAGATGCGTGCCAGCTCATCGGCATCATCGCCGCGCTCGCGGATCTGACGGCGCTGGTCGTCCGAACAGAGATAGGCCCAGACGGTGTCGTCCAGCTGCAGGTAACGGCAGCCCGCGTCGTAAAATGCGCGGATGGCGTCGCGCCAGGTGGTCGCCAGATCGTCGAAATAGTCATTTAGATCCGGGTACACCGTCGCATCGATGTCTTTGCGCCCGCCGCGGAAATGGAGCACGCTGGGGCTGGGAATGGTCATCTTCGGCTGAGCATCGCCGCTGATGCTTTTCAGGTAGCGGAAATCTTCAAGCATCGGATGGTCGCCAAAGCCCAGCTTGCCGGTCACGCGCACGCCGTGGGCTTTGGTTTGTACCCCGTTGAACTGAATGCCCTGCTGCGAATCGTAACGCTCAACACCCTGCAAACCGTCGAAGAAGTCGAAGTGCCACCAGGCACGACGAAATTCACCGTCGGTGACCACATGCAGGCCGCACGCACACTGCTGCTCAACAACGTGGCGGATGGCATCATCCTCTACCGCGCGAAGCTGTCCGGCGTCAATTTCGCCGCTGGCGAACTTCAGGCGAGCCTGTTTGATGGCATCCGGGCGTAAGAAACTGCCGACTACATCGGCGCGGTACGGGGCATGGTGTCGTTGCATGAAAATCTCCTCAGTCTGCCGGCGATAATTGCCAGCAGTGATAATTCATCATTTGAAGATTTAGACTTCTGGATGTCTAAATGTCCAAAAACAATGTCATACCTCACTGGCGCCGGCAAACGAGAAAATTTCACGGGTGTTGAAAAAAATTCACGTTCACAGCGCGACGGCAGTTTCGCTGCTGGCAAAGGCGAACTTTTCATCCTCCCATCCGGTGATCCCCCCGAGCATGATTTTGACCGGCAGCCCGAGGCGGGCCAGCTTCAGCGCGGCTCTGTCCGCGCCGTTACAGTGCGGCCCTGCGCAGTAAACGACGAACAGCGTGCCTTCAGACCATTCGGCCATGCGCTCGGCGGTAATCTGGCTCCGCGGCAGGTGCAATGCGCCAGGTACGTGACGGCGGGCAAACTGCTCCGGGCTCCCCACTACGTGCAGCAGCACGAAGTCCTGCTCATTATTGGCGATGGCATGGTGCACATCCGCGCAGTCGGTTTCAACGCTCAGGCGGCGCAGAAAATGGGTAACGGCTTCCTGCGGCTCGGCGGCCGGAAATTCAGTAACATAGCTCATGATCCTTCCTCATCTTTGGCGTTTGTGTTAACACTACTCTATCCACAAATTCAGCCCGTGAATGCGTTCGCTTATGCCAGAAAACAGCAAAAAGATGACAAACTTAAGACAAATTGCCCGCCCGCAGGTGGTGGTGCTGGCATATGACGGTCTGTGTACCTTTGAGTTTGGCGTTGCGGTGGAGATCTTCGGCCTGCCCCGTCCCGAGCTGGGCGATGAATGGTATCGTTTTGCCGTGGCGAGCGTGGACAGCGGTGAACTTCGGGCAACAGGCGGGATCCGCATCGTTACCGATGGTGATTTAAGCCTGCTTGCGTCTGCGGACCTGATTGTGGTTCCCGGCTGGCGGGGGATAGATTCACCGGTTCCGGACGCGCTCTGCGAGGCACTACGCCAGGCCAGCGCGCGAGAATGCCAGCTGCTCTCCATCTGCTCGGGAGTGTTTGTGCTGGCCGCAACGGGGCTATTGAACGGCCGCAAAGCCACGACGCACTGGCGCTACATTGACGCGCTGAAAGTCCGCTACCCTGACATCGACGTGGTTGAGGATGTACTCTACCAGGATGAAGGCGATATTCTGACGTCCGCTGGCAGCGCGGCGGGAATCGATCTCTGTCTGCACGTTGTGCGGCGGGATTATGGCATGGAAACAGCAAACAGCGTGGCGCGTCGGCTGGTCATTCCCCCTCACCGGGATGGTTCACAGCCACAGCAGCTGACCCGCCCGGTGGCGCAGCTGCGGGAAAGCCAGCGTCTCGGCCAGCTGTTTGATTTTTTGCACACGCATCTTATCGAGGCGCACAGCGTCGACTCCCTCGCGCGTCGGGTCGGAATGAGCCAGCGCACCTTCCTTCGTCGCTTCGAGGCGGCAACGGGGACGACGCCCGCACGCTGGTTAATCAATGAGCGCCTGCTGAGAGCAAAAGATTATCTGGAAAGTAGCCGGTTAAGCATCGACAGCATCGCTGAACAGACCGGGTTTGGTCAGGCGTCGACACTGCGTCATCATTTTCGCCAGCAGTTCGCACTTTCCCCGGCTCAGTATCGCAAACAATTTTCACGTCCGGGTACTGCACGCTGAGGCGTCAGTTTAAGGGTTACACTGGCACACGGAGCACCTGATGGTCACTACACACGTTTTTATCGCGGTTAGTCTTGATGGTTACATCGCCCGACAGAATGACGATATCGACTGGCTGCTGCAGCGCGACGATCCGGCGGAAGATCATGGCTATGAGGCGTTCATCGCGGACAAAGACTGCATCGTGATGGGACGAGGGAGTTATGAGAAGGTACTGACCTTTGACGCATGGCCTTACGATCGTCCCGTGCTGGTGCTCTCGCGACGGCTTGCCGATACGCCCGTGCCGGAGGCGCTGAGGGGCAAAGTGCAGTTCTCATCCCGCACGCCAAAAGAGGTGCTTGACGAACTCGCTACGCAGAACGTTCATCGCGTCTATCTTGATGGCGGACAGGTGATACAGTCGTTCCTGCGCGAAGGACTGGTAGCCGATATGGTGATCACGACCGTACCTGTACTGCTCGGGGAGGGAAAACCGCTGTTCGGAACGTTGTCCCGGGATATTGATTTGACCCTGGTATCAAGCCGCAGCTTCCCTTCGGGCCTGGTGCAGTCGCATTATCGCCTGACGCTATAACCCTATCGCGACGGTCTGCGCAAAAAAAACCGCCAAAAAATGGCGGTAAATGCTTGCATGGATAGATTTGTGTTTTGGTCTCTACGTCCCGACACTCCATGGCCGGGCAGCGGATCTCACACAATCTAACACCTGTTGTCTTAACGAACGCTAAACAACCTTATTAACCAGTATGGGTATTGATCTGCAAATAACGCATAAGGCCCTGCTCAGCGCTCTGTTTTGCATCGTCATTAATGGCTTCCAGATAAAAGGAGCGAGCGACACCATAAGGTGCTTTTTCAGAGGGATAGACCGCAAACTGGAATGTTTTTCCTCTCGCCTGATGAGTGCAGTCTAATTCCCAACGCTGATCGTTCACTTTTTTGCTGGCGCAGGCAACTCTACCATAATCGCTGGTTAAATAAGAACCCACGCGAATTTCTGCAGATTGAATATATTCTGGTTCGTCATTACCTGCATAACGAACCCCTGCAGCGGCTCCAACAGCCACTGCCAGAAGCGCAAGCGCTATTATTTTTTTCATTTATAAATGACCTGTTCCTTAGCCTAAGATTACTATTATATAAGATTAATCCGTAATGCATACCTCCAATTGTGGACCAGAAATGGTAGTTTACAAAGATTAAGATGTTTTTAGGAACTGTCCTAACCGCTATTTCGAACGCACATTATTTGACATTTTCTTTGCGCTAATTTTAATCATTGAATAATAACCCTAAGAAATAATCGACATGATTATTCCGCATTGTTTTTCAGCGGTGAATCCATGATTAAAAAAGGGTTATCTTTCATCATGCTTATTTGTGCGCTGTTTTCAGGCCAGCTTATGGCCGGACACAAAGGACACGAATATTTATGGGTCAAGAATGTAGGGCATCAGCTTCGTCATGAAGCCGACAGCGATGAGTTGCGAAGCGCTGCAGAAGAGTCGGCGGAGGGTTTGCGCGAACACCACCTGTGGCAGAAGTCGCGCAAACCGGACACGCACGTTCGGTAATTAGCTGCCCTTGCGTTTTGGCAGGGTTTTCATCAGATCGTCCGGACTGACGGACGCCACAATACTGCCGGGCTGCGGCATTTTGAAGATGTGGTTTTTCATCTTGCCAATCACATGCATTTCGCAGGGACGGCAGTCGAACTTGAGAGTCAGAACTTCATCGCCGTTTACCAGCTGCATGGGGGTTGCCTTCCAGCTTTTAATATTCCCTTTTGCCTGCTTAGGACACAGGTTAAACGCAAAGCGCAGGCAGTGCTTGGTGATCATCACCGGCACATCGCCCTTCTCTTCATGCGCTTCATAGGCTGCGTCGATCAGCTGCACGCCGTGGCGATGATAGAATTCACGCGCTTTATGGTTATAAACGTTGGCCAGGAAGGATAAATGTGTCTCCGGGTATACGGGTGCAGGAACGGCTTCCGCTTTTCGGCTAGCGCGCGGATACTGTGCCAGGCGCGCGGCATCCAGCATCTCTGCCGTTTCACGACGGAACTGGTTAAGCAGGCTGTTTGGCACAAATAGCGCGTCCGGCAGATTCACGTCGATAGCGCGCGCGTAGTAAATCGTCTGGCCCAGCTTCGCCACGCCATCCTTCAGGCTGTTGAGCGCTTTTTCCGCGTTGTTTGCCACCTCGAAAAGGCCATCGAGCGTATGCGTCACGCTAATTCCGTCTTCGCAGGTCATCGTCAGAATCAGCTGCTCTTCCCAGCCGCCCAGCTCAATATCCACGGCGATACGGCGTTCGCTGGAGGTTTTCAGCAGCGCCTGCTGCCAGTTATGATCGAGGTTACGGTTAAGGGCCGCGTTCGGCCGCGCCTTGTAGAGATCGGCGGGCATTTCATTCGGCCAGACGCGGTAGCGGTTCTCGCCGGTTTTCTCGACCGTATTGGCACGGAAGCCCACGACCTCACGCTTAATCATCACGTTAAGGCCATCGCCGTTCGCCAGCGGTTCCGTCACTTCGACATCAAGGTGATCTTTCGCCACTTTCAGCACTTCGCCCACCGGTAAACCGATAAACTTCGGTGAGTCGAACGCGCCGATATCCCCTTTACGGGCATTCACAAAATAGTCCGTGCTGCCGCGGTGGAACGTTTTGTCCGTCGACGGAATAAAGAAATGCTCGGTGCGGCCGGCCGACGCGCGCGCCAGGTCGCCGCGATCTTCGATAATGGCGTCCAGCATCTGGCGATAGTGCGCGGTGATGTTTTTCACGTAGCTCATATCTTTGTAGCGCCCTTCAATCTTAAAGGAACGCACGCCCGCGTCGATCAGCGCGCCCAGGTTGGCCGTCTGATCGTTATCCTTCATGGAGAGCAGGTGTTTTTCGAACGCCACGACGCGGCCCCGATCGTCTTTCAGGGTATACGGCAGACGGCAGGCCTGAGAACAGTCGCCGCGGTTGGCGCTGCGGCCCGTCTGCGCGTGGGAAATGTTGCACTGACCGGAGTAAGCGACGCACAGCGCACCGTGGATAAAGAATTCAATCGTCGCGTCTGTCGCCTGGTGAATATCGCGGATCTGATTCAGGTTCAGCTCTCGCGCCAGAACGATCTGCGAAAAGCCGACGTCGGAGAGAAACTTCGCCTTCTCGACCGTGCGGATATCGCACTGGGTACTGGCATGCAGTTCAATGGGCGGAATATCCAGCTCCAGAACGCCCATGTCCTGAACGATCAGGGCATCCACCCCGGCCTGGTAGAGATCGGTAATCAGACGTTGCGCAGGCTCAAGCTCATCATCATGCAGAATGGTGTTCAGGGTCACGAACACTTTCGCCCCGAAACGGTGGGCGAACGGCACCAGTTCAGCAATATCGCTCAGGCTGTTGCTGGCGTTATGGCGGGCACCGAAGCCAGGGCCGCCAATGTAGACGGCGTCAGCGCCATGAAGGATCGCTTCACGGGCAATGGCGGCGTCGCGGGCCGGGCTTAAAAGTTCAAGATGATGGGATTGCAGGCGCATACTTCGTCGTTATCCGTTATGGTCAAAATGGCGGCTATTGTAGTCAGAAGTATGCGTCAGCGAAACAGTTTTGCGTAGCGTCAGCGGGGATAATGAATCAGGGAGTGAAAATGCACCGTCCGGTCGCTGCTGTTGCGGTAGGCGTGCGGTTTATCGCCGGCGAAACGGACGCCCGAATCGGCAGAAATCGTCTGCCACGTGCCGTCAAGCTTCATCTCCAGCTCGCCGCTGACCACCACCACATGTTCAATCACCCCGGCCTCATGCGGCGTGGATTCACTGAGCGCGCCGGGTGCCAGGGTAATGGAGAAATAATCAAACCCGAGCGTCTCGTCCCACGGAAAGAGCGGTTTGACCACCATCGCCTGCTGCTGCGAGTCAAACACCGCCTGCCGGTCCGCCTCTGGCGTGATGAACGCGGAAAACGGCACGTTCAGCCCGGTGGCTATTTTCCACAGCGTCGACACCGTCGGGCTGGATTCATTGCGCTCGATTTGCCCCAGCATCGCTTTTGACACGCCGGTCTCGTCCGCGAGCTTCGACAAACTCCAGCCGCGCGCCTGGCGCAGCGTTTTCAGCGTTGTTGCAAGGTGTAGTGTGATGTCCATGGTCCCTCCTGATGGCGATCAGCATACCACTTGTACGCTATAGCGCACAGTGTTACCTTATGTCGGACGTTATAACGCACAACGGAGTTTTTATGCGCCCTTCCTCTCACCTTGTTCCAGTCGCACTGGCTGGATTTGTCGCCGTGCTGGTCGGTTACGCCAGCTCGGCCGCCATCATCTGGCAGGCCGCCGCGGCGGCTGGTGCCAGTGCACAGCAGATCGCAGGCTGGATGACCGCGCTGGGGATTGGAATGGGCGTCAGCACGCTGGCGCTTTCCTGGTGGTACAAAGCGCCGGTGCTGACCGCCTGGTCAACGCCCGGCGCGGCGCTGCTCGCCACCAGCCTGCACGGCGTGACGCTGCCGGAAACGATCGGCGTGTTCATCTTTGCTAATGCGCTCATTTTACTTTGCGGCATCACCGGGCTCTTCGCCCGTCTGATGAGGCTGATCCCCCATTCGCTTGCCGCCGCCATGCTGGCAGGCGTGTTGCTGCAGTTTGGCCTGCACGCGTTTGCGCACCTGGAGGGTCACTTTCTGCTGTGCGGCAGCATGATTGCGGCGTGGCTGTTGGCAAAAGCGCTGGCGCCGCGCTATGCCATTGTGGTCACGCTGCTGGTTGGCGGTATCGTGGCATGGGCGGGAGGTGACGTTGTCACTGATAAACTCGCGTTCTCCCTTGTGATGCCCGAGTTTATTGCGCCCACGTTCACCTTCACCAGCCTGGTGAGTATTGGCGTGCCCTTCTTCCTGGTCACCATGGCATCGCAAAACGCGCCGGGATTCGCCACGATGAAGGCCTCCGGTTACCCGCTGGCGGTCTCGCCGCTCATCATCGTTACGGGAGCGCTGGCGCTGCTGTTTTCCCCTTTTGGCGTCTTTTCTATCTGTATCGCAGCCATTACTGCCGCCATTTGTCAAAGCCCGGATGCGCACCCGGATCCCGCAAAACGCTGGCTGGCGGCCATCGCAGCCGGAGGATTATATCTGCTGGCGGGGATTTTCGGCGGCTCGATTACCGGGCTGATGGCCGCTCTGCCGCTCAGCTGGATCCAGACGCTTGCCGGTCTGGCGCTGCTGGGCACCATCAGCGGAAGTTTATATCAGGCACTTAGCCATGAGGCGGAGCGCGACGCGGCCATCGTCACGTTCCTGATGACCGCGAGCGGCGTCACGATCCTGGGCATCGGTTCGGCATTCTGGGGGCTGGTGCTGGGCGGCGTGTGCTATGCCCTGTTTTCACGCGCTCGCCGCGCGTAGCTGCGAAGGCGTCATGCCCGTCGCGCTGCGAAAGCGGTTGCTGAAGTGGCTGGCGGAGTTAAACCCACAGGCAAGGGCGATGTCCGTTAGCGGCGTCGCCGTGTTCTGCACCAGCGCCTTCGCTTTTTCCATTCTTCTCTGCATCACGTACTGATGCGGCGCCAGCCCCGTCGACTGGCGGAACATGCGGGCAAAATGGTATTCGCTGAGGGCGGCCTGAGCCGCCAGTTCAGCCAGCGTAAGGGGTTGCCCGAGGTTCTCTTCAATAAAGGCCAGCACGTTGCGCAGCACGAATGGCGATAGCCCGCCGGTGACGACCGGCAGCTTCCACTGAACGTTTGAGTAGTTTTGCAGCAGATGGGTCAGGAGCAGCGTAGAGGCCGTGCTCAGGGTGAGCTGGTTGGCGTGCTGCTGCCAGTCGCAGCCGAGTAAAAACTGGCGATAAAGCGCGGTGATCTTCGGATCGCTACCAAAAATGCGCTCGTCCAGCGTCAGCGAAAGCGGGCGCTTGTCCCAGATCTTTTCCCCCACGTCGCGCAGGTGTTCATCGGTGCAGTACAGATGCACAAACGACAGGTCATCACGGATATCCCACGTCGATTCGCTCTCTTTTGGCATCAAGCAGAAGCGATCCGGCCCCCCGCCGTTCTTCCAGCCGCCCGGCGTTTTTTGATAGCTTTCGTAGCCATCCGCCACGTACAGGCTCAGGGTATGGTGGTTACTTTTTACCGTTATCGTATCGTGCTTGTTGTACCACGCTGCCAGCTGAATGCCCGAATTCAGCGAGACGGTTTCCCGCAGGACCGCATTCTGTTGGCAAAGCGTTTCAAAGGTATCGTAAGCGTGAGACATGACCATAAGCGCGTGATTGACTGGAATATCAGTCTAAGAAGAGTTGTCTCCCGTTGCCAGCCCCCGGGAAAGAAAAAAGCGCAAGATTTTGCAAGTCGACCGCAAGCCGGTGAAAGCCCCTGACCGATCTCGGCGCCATACTGCGGGCTTCCGTGGTTTGAGAAGAGAAAAAATATGAACGCATTATTATACGGACTGGTGGTGGTCATCTGGGGAACCACCTGGATTGCGATTTTCCTGCAGCAGGGTCCCGTAGCGGCGCCCGTCTCGATTTTCTGGCGTTTCGCCGTCGCCAGCCTCACGATGATGGTGGTGTTAATCGCCCTGCGCCGCCTGCGCAAGCTGGCGCTGCGGGATCACCTTTTTTGTATCCTCCAGGGATGCTGTGTTTTCTGCTTTAACTTCTGGTGTTTTTACGCCGCAGCATCGCACATCAACACCGGGCTGGAATCGGTGATCTTCTCCATGGCCGTGCTCTATAACGCCATTAACAGCTTTATTTTCTTCGGGCAGCGCCCGCCCGCGCGTTTCTGGACGGCGGCAGCACTGGGCCTGACTGGGATCGTCACCCTCTTCTGGGACGATCTGCTGGCCAGCGGCTGGAGCGCGTCGCTCCTGACCGGGATTGGCCTCTCCGCGCTCGGCACCTACGGCTTCTCGCTGGGCAATATGATCAGCATGCGTCACCAGCGCAGAGGACTTGAAACCATGACCACCAACGCCTGGGCGATGCTCTACGGCACGCTGGTGATGGGCTGCATTGCCCTGTTCAGAGGCGACAGCTTCGCGCCAGAGTGGACCGTCAGCTACGTTGGCGCGCTGCTCTATCTGGCTGTATTTGGTTCGGTGATTGCGTTTGGCGCCTATTTCACGCTGGTGGGACGCATCGGTCCGGGCAAAGCGGCCTACAGTACGCTGCTCTTCCCGCTGGTGGCGCTGACCATCTCCACGGTGTATGAAGGCTACGTCTGGCATATCAACGGTATCGTGGGATTAGTGCTGATTCTGGGGGGAAATATGGTGATGTTTACCAAACCAGAAACCTGGTTCAGACGCTTACGAATGGCGTAAATAAAAAGGCCTGCATTACGCAGGCCGTTTTATTTTATTTCGCGGTCTTTTTCACATCAAACATGGTGGCGTCCGTCGCCATGTCATCAACTACCTGCTTCAGCGTCGCAAAGGTCATCGGCGTACTTTCGTTGTTCAGATCTTTACCTTCGCCTTTACGCACCACCTTCATGACCGGTTTGTTGGTGGCCGCATCGATCAGCTCGCCTTCAAAGAAGAGATGCGTATCCATGGTGCGATGCCCGGTTGCCATCTGCGTACCCGCTACTACCAGCGCGACCGGCACCACTTCATAGAACTGCAGACCCTCTTTCTGCGAACTCACCCCGGTAATTGCACCGCGGAAAATCAGGCTGTGTTTACCCGGCGTGGTCACAATTGGCTTACGGGTACCAATAGCGGTTTTCATTTTGTTATTGGTGTAATTCAACAGCTCATCAAGCGTTTTTTGACCAATTTGTGTGGTCGGTTTAGGCGCAGGATAATAAGTAATCGGCGTCCAGAGAATACTGTCGTAATTAGCTTCGTTATAAGAAGGATCAACCCAACGCAGCGTTGGTTTACCCGTCGCAGACGTCGTCTGCTGCAAGCCGGAATAGTCTTTTAAAAAGCCAGAATATTGTTCGGGAGCCGCAACTTTTGAAGAACAGCCCGCCAACGCCAACAGACCAGTAAGCACTGCAACTTTAAAAAAAGTTTGAGTACGCATGATAGTTTTCCATGTTATCTGCAAGTATGCATTTGAAGTTATAGCAAAAGACCGATGGGTTTGTTGTGACAAAAAATGATGCGGAGAGCACAAATTGCGAAAAGACTGCCCGGAGGCGTGCCGGGCAGTGAAAAATTACTGATTTATATCCAGTTGCCAGAACAGATGTTTGCCAAACGGGTCAATTTCATAGCCCGTCACCTCCTTGCGCACCGGCTCGAAAATGGTTGAATGCGCAATCATCACCGCCGGCATCTGGTCATGCATCATTTGCTGAGCCTCTTTATACAGCGCCACGCGTTTATCGCGATCGGTGGTTGATTTTGCTTCCGCAATAATTTTATCGAAGGGCTTGTAGCACCATTTCGCCGAATTTGAGCCACCGTTTGCCGAGGTACAGGTAAATAGCGGACCAAAGAAGTTGTCAGGATCGCCCGTTGCGGTCGTCCAGCCCATCAGCGCGGCCTGGTGTTCCCCGCCCTTCACGCGCTTAAGGTATTCGCCCCACTCGTAGGTGACGATTTTGGTCTGTACGCCGATTTTCGCCCAGTCGGCCTGAATCATCTCCGCCATGCGTTTCGCATTCGGATTGTACGGACGCTGCACCGGCATCGCCCACAGGTCGACGCTCACGCCGTTGGCAAAACCGGCCTCTTTCAGCAGCGCTTTCGCCTTTTCAGGATCGTAATCGTAATCCTTAAGCTCGCTGTCTGCGCTCCAGACGCCCGGCGGCAGCAGGTTCTTCGCCGCAGTGCCGGTGCCGTGGAAAACCGCATCAATAATGGCCGGCTTATTGATGGCCATCGCCAGCGCCTGACGGACTTTTACGTTATCCAGCGGCGGCTTTTGGGTATTGAACGCCAGAAAGCCGGTATTCAGTCCGGCTTTGCTCATCAGGTTGATGTCCTTGTTCGCCTTCATGCGCGGCAGGTCCGCCGGGTTCGGGAACGGCATCACCTGACATTCGTTCTTCTCAATTTTGGCAAACCGCACGGAGGCATCCGGCGTGATGCTAAACACCAGCCGATCCAGCTTCGATTTCCCCTGCCAGTAGTCGGCAAACGCCGTAAACAGGATCCGCGAATCCTTCTGATACTGCGCCAGCTTAAACGGCCCGGTGCCTATAGGCTCCATATCCACCTTTTCCGGCGTGCCCGCTTTGAGCATCGCGTCGGCATACTCCGCGGACAGGATCGAGGCAAAATACCATGCCAGATCGGCGACAAACGGCGCTTCCGGGTGCGCCAGGGTAAAGCGCACGGTGTGGTCATCAACTTTATCAATGCCGGTAATCAGGCTGCCGAACTCCAGGCTTTCGAAGTTGGAATAGCTGCCGTTAGAGACGTTGTGATACGGATGATTCACGTCTTTCTGGCGCATAAACGAGAAAATCACGTCGTCTGCGTTAAAGTCGCGTGTCGGCGTGAAGGATTTATTGTTCTGGAATTTAACGCCCTTACGCAGATGGAATGTGTAAACCTTACCGTCGTCGCTGACCTCCCAGCGCTCCGCCAGGCTTGGCACCAGCTCCGTGGTGCCGGGTTTGAAATCAACCAGCCTGTTATAGACCGGTACGGCGCTGGCGTCCACGCTGGTTCCCGAGGTGTATAGCTGAGGATTAAAATTTTCCGGCGATCCCTCGGAGCAATACACCAGCGTTTTCGCGGCGACGGTGGAACTGACCGTGAGTGCAGCAAGCGCCAGCGTTATAGTTGTGAGTTTGCTTTTCATCATTTATTCCTGTCTTTTTAATTCGACGGCTAATTAATTCTTTTGCCATTTCATAAATAACATTAAAGTGATGTGGCAAACACCCGAAAAATAAATAAGGAACAAATCACTATGGGCTCGCCGCTTTCCAGACAATTAACGCACCGTTTTTTCCGCTATCTCGCGATCACCAGCCAGAGCGATCCCAAAGTCAAAACCCTGCCCTCAACGCCGGGCCAGCACGACATGGCGCGCGAGCTGGCGCAGGAGCTGGCACAGCTGGGGTTAGACGATATTGTGATTGATGAATTCGCCACGGTAACGGCGGTCAAAAAAGGCAACGTGCCCGGCGCGCCGCGCATCGGCTTTATAACCCATATTGATACCGTGGACGTGGGATTATCACCGGATATTCATCCACAAATATTAACGTTTACCGGTGAAGATCTCTGTTTGAATAAAGAGAAAGACATCTGGCTGCGGGTTAACGAGCACCCTGAAATTCTGGCTTATCCGAATGAGGAGATTATTTTCAGCGACGGAACCAGCGTATTGGGCGCGGATAATAAATCGGCGGTTACGGTGGTCATGACGGTGCTGGAAAACCTGACGGCAGAGCATCTGCACGGGGATATCGTCGTGGCGTTTGTGCCTGACGAAGAGATCGGTCTGAACGGTGCAAAAGCGCTGGACCTTAAGCGCTTTGACGTCGGCTTCGCCTGGACCATCGACTGCTGCGAGCTGGGGGAAATTGTCTACGAGAACTTTAATGCGGCGGCGGCTGAAATCCGCTTTACCGGCGTAACGGCGCACCCGATGTCCGCCAAAGGCGTGCTGGTGAATCCCCTGCTGATGGCGACTGACTACATCAACCATTTTGACCGCCAGCAAACGCCGGAGTGCACCGAGGGGCGTGAGGGCTATATCTGGTTTAACGGCATTCAGGCCGGGCAAAACGAGGCCATTCTTAAGGCCAATATCCGCGACTTTGACAAGGACAGCTTTGCCGCCCGCAAGCAGCAGATTGCCGACGTAGCCGCGCTGGTTGCCGCCCAGTATCCAACGGCCAGGGTGGACTATCGCATTGAAGATACCTACAGCAATATCAGCAATGCGATTGGTGAGGACCGGCGCGCCATCGATCTGATGTTCGAGGCGATGGAATCGCTCGGCATCACGCCGAAGCCGACGCCCATGCGCGGCGGTACCGACGGCGCGGCGCTCTCGGCAAAAGGGCTACTCACGCCGAACTTCTTCACCGGCGCGCATAACTTCCACTCGAAGTTTGAATTCCTGCCGCTGTCGTCGTTCGAAGCGTCTTACAACACGGCCCTGCAGATCTGCCTGCTGGCCGCCCGTTAAGCGGGCTTGCGCGCCAGCATCGTGGCAAAGCGCAGCTTGATGCGGTTGCCGTTTTCGTCGGTGCGGTGCAGTTCGCCAACGTCTTCGTTGTATTTGAGCAACTCCCAGCCTTCGTAGTAGTTGCTCAGCTCACCGCTTTTGAACGCAAACGGGAAGCCAACAGTGCACGGGTAATCCGCCGTGTCCATCGCGGCAACAATCAGGTTGTAGCCGCCGGGCCTGGTGCAGCGCTGCATGTTGGCGATAAGTCCCGGGATGGTTTTTGACTCCAGGAACATCAGCACCACGGTGGAGAGAATGAAATCGTACTCGCCGTCAAAACTCAGGTTGTTGAGATCTTTAATCGCCGTGTGGAGGTTATCGATCCCTTCTTCCGCCTTAATGCGCTCGATATTATCGATGCTCATCGGGTTCTTGTCCCATGCGGTGACATCGTGGCCGTTAGCTGCAAGATAGAGGCTGTTACGGCCGTTGCCGCAGCCCAGATCCAGCGTTTTACCGGGTTTCACAATCTCCGCGCTGTACAGCACTTCTGAATGGGTACGGGTTAAGCCATATTTCTCTGTGAAGTAATTCTCATCGACAGTCATTGTTTTCCTGCGTTCTCATAAAGTGAAAGTGCATCCTGGATGCTATTTTAAGGCGTTTACCGTCTGGTTGCCAGCCGCTCGAAAATCGAAAAATTTGCTACGTTTAGTGAAGACGCTTATCAGAGAAATAAAGATGAACAAATATCGCCTCAGCGACGAAACCCGCATCTGGCAATGGAAAAACGGCGAAACCACCCACGCCACTACGCTGCGGCAGATTATCGCCACGGCGGACTTTAACGACGTGACTGTCGGGACGAGAGGCGGCTGGATTGACGATGAGCGCGCCCTCTCGCAGGACGGCGAATGTTGGATCTACGACGAAAACAGCGTGGTGTTCGCAGGAGCGACCGTGTCCGGCAACGCGCGTCTTACCCTGCCGTGCGTCGTGAGCCATGATGCCCGTATCGGTGACAGCTGCTGGCTGGACGGCGCAGAGGTCAGCCACGGGGCGCGAATAAGTGACAACGTCACCATTCAGCAATCCTGCGTGCGGGGCGAGTGCCATCTCTACGGCGACGCCCGCATTTTGCACAATAGCGTTATCATTGCCGCCAAAGGGCTGACGCCGGACCATGACCAGATCCTGCAAATCTACAATAAGGCGACCGTCAGCCAGTCGCGCATTGTGCACCAGGCGCAAATCTACGGCGAGGCGATGGTGAATTTTGCCTTTGTCGAGCACCGCGCCGAAGTCTTCGACAACGCGATCCTCGAGGGAAACGAACTCAACAACGTGTGGGTGTGCGACTGCGCAAAGGTCTATGGTAACGCCCGCGTGATTGCCGGCTTTGATGAAGATGCCATCCCAACGGTGCGCTACAGCTCGCAGATTGCGGAGAATGCCGTGGTCGAGGGAAACTGCGTCATCAAGCACCACGTTCTGATTGGCGGTCAGGCCTGGCTGCGCGGCGGGCCGATCATGCTGGACGATAAGGTGGTGATCCAGGGACGCGCGCGGATCAGCGGGGATGTGCTCGTCGAGCACCGGGTTGAAATCACCGATGATGCGGTCATCGAAGCCTTTGCCGGGGAGAGCATTCACCTGCGCGGCGAAAAAGTGATTAACGGCGACCAGCGCATCACCCGCACCCCGCTGCTGGGGGCGTTATAGGGCGTAGATCTTCCCGTAGATGTTCACATCGTCAAAGCGACCATTCAGGTATTCCGCTTCCCGCAGGCACCCTTCCAGCGTAAAACCGTTGCGCACGGCAACGCCGTTGCTGTGCTGATTCGCCACCCGACACTTGATCACAAAACGGCGGATCTCCCCGCGTTCAACGTAGTAGCGCATAAACGCCTGCAGTGAGCGGGAGAGGATCCCCTGCCCCTGGTGGCCTTCATCCAGCCAGTAGCCGATGTACCCGGTCTTGTTCGTCGGTTCAATCGTGTTGAACGACAGCACGCCAACCAGCGCATCATCCTTGAAGATCAGAAACATTTTGGCGTAGCCGCGCTGGTGCAGCATCTGGTTACTCTGCACGTTGCGGCGGGTATCGTCCTCGCTGCCTACGTGCTGCGCCCAGTCAAAGGCGGTTTGCAGAAAGGTTTTGTTTTTGACGACGAGATTATGCAGATCGGCGGCGTAGCGCTCTTCGACGGCGCGAAGCTCGAGAGCGTCAGATACCGGGATAATTTCGGATTTTGCTGCGGTCATTGCCCCTCACCCTAACCCTCTCCCGGAGGGAGAGGGAATCGATCGTTAACGCATTATCCGGTCGTCAACGTAGTTACGTTTATCCGGCGCCGGTGGGAAATACTGGTACAGCCAGGTTTCACTGATGGCGTCGCCCTGGCAGCGCAGGAACAGACGCATATCCACAGGCTCCGTCGAATCCGAGGTTGGGTACCAGTCAAACAGGATGCGATAGCCGTCAAACGGCTCAACGTAGAGGATCTCAACCTGCTTCGCTTCTCCGCTGGAGAGCGTAATCACCGGCTCGATGCCTTTTGGCGCAGCGGCCTTCAGGTCGCCACCGACGAAGTCGATAGCAAAGCGACGGGCCCACACTTTCGGGTAATTTTCCCCCGGTGCCCAGCCTTCCGGGAAGCCGCCCATGCCGGTACGGGTGGCGAAGACGTTGGCCAGCGGAGAGCGCACCGGCGGCATGGCGCTCCAGTACAGACGATATTTAAAGTCCAGCTCGTCGCCCGCTTTCACCGCTTTTTCCGGCTGCCAGAAGCAGACCACGTTATCCAGCGTTTCGCCGGTGGTCGGGATCTCCATCAGGCCAACCGCGCCTTTACCCCAGTCGTTACGCGGTTCAACCCACAGGCTCGGACGTTTGTTATACCAGCCCATCACGTCCTGATAGTGCGAGAAATCGCGGTCGAGCTGCAGCAGGCCGAACCCTTTCGGGTTTTTGTCCATATAGGCATTAAACTGCAGCTTCTGCGGGTTGTTCAGCGGACGACAGATCCACTCCCCGTTGCCGCGCCACATCGCCAGGCGGTCGGAGTCATGAATTTGCGGGTGAATGGTGTCACACATGCGGCGTTCGTTATTGCCGCAGCTGAACATACTGGTCATCGGCGCAATGCCGAGCTGCTTGATGTCCTTCCGCGCGTAGAGGTGGTTTTCCACCTCCATGATCACCTGGCTCTTCTCGCAGTGGATCACGAATTTATAGGCGCCGGTGATGCTCGGGCTGTCGAGCAGCGTATAAACGGTAAAGGTCGTATCGCCTGGCTTGACGGTTTCAAACCAGAAGGAGGTAAAGTCCGGGAACTCTTCCGGCGTGTCGGTAAAGGTGTCTACCGCGAGACCGCGCGCGGAAAGGCCGTACTGGTAGGTGTCATCCACCGCGCGGAAATAGCTCGCGCCCAGGAAAGAGACGATATCGCGACGCGCCAGCTCAGGTGCCTTAAAGGCGCGGAAGCCCGCAAAGCCGAGATCGCTTTGCCCTTCCAGCTGTTTGGTATCCACACCCGTTTCGCCGTAGCTGAACAGCTCCGGACGGAAGTGGATCTCGCGCGCCATAGAGGTCGACTGGTCCAGCGAGAACATCCGCACGCGGCGGCGGAACCCCATCCCCATATGGAAGAACTGCACGTCCAGCTGACGCCCTTCAATGTTGTTCCACAGTGACTGTTTTTCATCGAAGCGGATGGCGTTGTACGCCTGCGGCGTCATGGTTGCCAGCGTGTCCGGCAGCGGGCGCGGCGCGCCACCCCACGGGGTTTTTGCCAGGTCATGCGCCATGGATTGCAGTACGGAGAAGTCAAAACGACGGCTCTGGCCGTCAGCAATGTCAGAGTCGGCGGCGTATGCCGCTTTGGAAAACAGGGAAGCAAGGCCAGATGTGCCGCTCAGGGCTGCCACTGCCAGCGAGCCTTTTAGAAAACGTCTGCGATTCATGCCTGGAAAAACGTCCTTATGGTCGTGTGAATGTGTTCCGCGCTCGGCGAAATGACGGCAAGAAAGAACGCACAGCCTAAACAAAAATGGTTAAGAATCCAATTGTTGGCCGGTGATTATATGAACAAAGTGAGAAATATTTTCTGTCGACCAGAACGGCCCGAAAGTGGTGTAAAGAAAGCCTGGAAAATGTGTATAAAAATGCCCCGTCAGGACATCAGCTGACGGGGCTAATGAGGCGGTTATTTTACGCTGACATCGATACCCGGGAAGTACTTATCAGCGAGTTTAGCGATCGTGCCGTCGGCACGTACTTTATCGATCGCGGCATCAAGCTGCTTTTTGGTGGCCTCGTCACCCTTACGCAACCCAAAACCGATCCCACTGCCAAGGATAGTGTCGTCAGACACCGGTTTGCCGATGAAGCCAAACCCTTTCCCCTGCGGCTTGCTGAGGAAACCTGCCTGCCCGGCCGCGGACATGACCAGCGAGGCGTCGATACGGCCATTCAGCAGATCGCCCCAGGCCATATTCTGATCTTTATAAGACACCACGGTGACACCCTGCTTTTCCCAGTGCTCTTTGGCATAGGTTTCCTGGATGGATCCCTGCAGCACGCCGATGGTTTTGCCCTTCAGCCCCTCAGGCGTTGCCTCAACCGCCGTACCTGCCTTGCCGACCAGCTGCGACGGAATACGGTAGATCGGCTGGGTAAAATCAATGCTCTTGCGGCGCTGCTCGGTGATGTTCATCGCCGAGTTGATGGCGTCAAATTTCTTCGCCACCAGGCCCGGGATCAGCGCATCAAAGGAGGTTTCAACCCAGCTGCACTTCAGCGCTGCCGCTTCGCAGATGGCATTCCCCAGTTCAACGTCAAACCCTTCCAGTTCGCCCGCCGCATTGCGGCTCTCAAACGGCGGATATTCCGCTTCCAGCCCGTAACGCAGCTCGGTAGCCGCGAAGGAAGAAAAAGTACACAGCAATCCCATGCCGACAACTAACGCGCGTAATTTCATCTACAACTCCTCAGAGCCTATCTTAGCGTGGTTTAACCCGACACAGGGCCTGGGCACCTGCCCGTAACGTCGCCTCATCTTTCGCAAAAGAGAGACGAATCAATTTATTATCCGTACCGTCCGCATAAAACGCCGACAGCGGAATGGTGGCAACGCCGTACTCAACGATCAGCCGTTTCACCAGCTCGCTGTCGCGCTCGTCGCTGAACTGGCTGTAGTCCGCCAGCATGAAGAACGATCCGGCGCTCGGCAGCAGCGTAAACGGCGAATCGGCCAGCAGGCTGTGCAGCAGATCGCGCTTGCGCTGGTAAAACGCCGACAGCGACAGCCAGGTTTGCGGGTCGACCATATGCTCAGCAAACGCGTGCTGCATTGGCGTATCGGCAGAAAACATTAAAAATTGATGCACTTTACAAATCTCGTCCATCAGTACCGCCGGTGCAACACAGTAACCCACGCGCCACCCGGTGACGTGATAGGTTTTTCCGAAAGAGGAAATAATCACGCTGCGCTCCGCCAGCTGCGGGTGCGTGGCCATCCCGTGGTGTGGCTCGCCGTCAAAAACGACGTGTTCGTACACTTCGTCAGACAAAATAATGATGTCGGTATTGCGCGTCAGCGCCGCCAACTGCTGCAGGTCACTGGCGGAGAAGACCTGACCGCTCGGATTGTGCGGCGTATTAATGATGATCATGCGCGTGCGCGGCGTGATCGCGGCGCGAACCTCATCCCAGTTGACGGCAAAATCCGGCACGGTGAGCTTGATGGCAATCGGGGTTGCCCCCTGAAGACGGACAATCGGCGCGTAGCTGTCAAAGGACGGCTCAAAGTAGATCACCTCATCGCCCGGGTGCACCAGCCCGCTAATCGCCGAATAGAGCCCTTCGCTGGCGCTGGCAGTCACCAGCACCTCGCTGGCAGGGTCGTACTGCGTGCCGTAGAGCGTGGCAATTTTATCGGCAATACGTTCTTTGAGCGGCTGCAGACCGGTCATCGACGCGTACTGGTTGTGCCCCGCCTCCATTGCGCGGGTGACGCCGGCAATCAGCTTCGGGTCGCAGGAAAAATTCGGTGCGCCCTGAGAAAGGTTAATCGCGTTATGCTGCGCCGAGAGCTGGCCGATAACGGTAAAAATGGTGGTTCCCACATCCGGCAGTTTGGAGCGCATTTGCACAGGCGTTCGTAAAGTCATCCTCTTTCCCTTCTCATGGACATTGCATAACTATTCAAACAACATCTGTGCTGTCGGGACAATCGAATTGTTGTCATAATAGCCATGAGAAAAATGCATAGCTGAGGTGATTTTTATGTCACGCCGTTCGCTCCCCCTTAATGCCATCGACGCATTTTTAGTCACCGCGCGTCACCTCAATCTTACCCATGCCGCCGCCGAACTGTGTCTGACGCAGGGGGCTGTGAGCCGCAAGATTGCCTCCCTTGAGGCGTGGTTTGGCTTTCCGCTTTTTGAGCGCCACGCGCGCGGGCTGCGCCTCTCACCGCAGGGTAGCGCCCTGCTTCCGGAGCTGCAGTCCGCTTTCGAGCAGCTGCTGTCCGTGGCCGACCAGGCCCGCAGCCAGCACAGGGTGATCCGGCTGAAGGCCCCCACCTGCGCCATGCGCTGGCTGGTGCCGCGCCTGCTGGAGGTGGAGCGCGAGCATCCTGATCTGCAGATCGCGCTGACCACCACCACCGATCACAACGTCAATTTCAAAACCGAATCTTACGACGCGGCCATCGTGTTCGGCACGCACATGAGCGCAGGCGATCTGCTGTTCGAAGAGGCGCTCACCCCGGTGATAAGCCCGGTGCGGGCGGGTGCTGCGCTGGGTTCGTTAACATTCCTTCACCCCACAAGGGATAAGACGGACTGGTCGCTGTGGCTGACGAAACAGGAAGGCCCGGGCTTTGCCATGCACAAAAATCAACACTTCGACACGATGGATCTCGCCATTACGGCCGCTATTCAGGGGCTGGGCGTCGCCATCGCCGACGAAACGCTGGTGGCAGAAGATATTCACGCTGGAAGGCTGGTACGGCCCTATGAGACAAGCATAAAAACTGGCGCAAGCTATCGGCTGGTGCTGCGCGAAACGCCAGACGAGGAAAATGGTCTCGCGGCGTTTCGCGCCTGTTTGCTTAATCGAGGCTGACGTGGTGCTTCATTACCCGCTTGAAGAGGCTCATGCGGGCGCGCATAAAGCGGTTTTCAAGCCGGAACGCTGCATGTTTATTCACGCCAATGCGTAACAGAACGTCCCGACCTTTGCGGCACGCGGGCCAGTGCGTCGGCCCGGGCAGGATGTCGCGAGGACCCGCGTGACGCGCAAAGCTCACCCAGTAATCCGCCACGTGGGCAGCAAACTGCAGATCTCGCCCATTGACGTACTGACGTGAAGGCTCCACCTGACCGAGCGTATCGAAGACGTAGGGAACTTCGTTGCCGTGCCAGGCACCGTTGATGTACGTGGCATGTTCCGCCTCTGCGACATAGTCAAACCAGTAGCGCCAGCACAATCCGCCGACGCGCTGCTGGGCCTGCATCACCACGTAGCCCATGGTGGTAAACGCCATGTCGCGGCACACCTGCCTGCCCAGCTCTTCATCGCCTTTCACGCCCGGATAGAGCAGTTTAATCAGCCCGAGCCCGAAGCGGCGTTCGCGCCGAAGCTTCTGAATTTGTCCGGCGAGATCGATGCCAAACACCGCCATCACGCTTGCCTCATCGCTGTTGGAGCCAATCATTACCGGCACCGGATGCTGACGGGCGGCGAAAAAGACGTCCAGCATGGCTTCCGGCAGAACACAGTCTCCAGCGATAGGCGCCGGGGCGACGTTCAGCGGCGCGGTGAGCGGCCAGAACGCCTCGGGCGGAATGGCCCGCAGCTGCCCGGCGGTCGCATTTTCCAGGCCGAAATGGGCGGCCAGCGCTTCCCCTTTTTGCAGGGCCTGCTCGCGCGGCGTGTCCGGTAAGGTGTATCCGCTTTGCACAATCGCCTTATGGAACAATCCTGCTGCCAGCGGAGAGGCCAGCAGCGAGAGCACGCTGCGCGCGCCAGCGGATTCGCCAAACAGGGTCACATTAGCGGGATCGCCGCCAAACCCGGCGATGTTATCCCGCACCCATTCGAGCGCGGCGATCTGATCCAGCAGGGCAAAATTATGCACCACGCGCCCTTCCTCGCCTTCCAGCGCGGGATGGGCGAAAAAGCCGAGATGGCCGAGACGGTAGTTGATCGTGACCACAACCACGCCGCGCGTGGCCAGCGCTTTGCCGTTATACGGCGGCAGGCCTCCGGCACCAATCGTAAACCCGCCCCCGTGCAGCCAGACCATAACCGGCAGCGGCTCGGCGCGCTCTGTTGGGGACCAGACGTTAAGGTAGAGGCAATCTTCGGAAAACTGCCCCGGATCGCCGCCGCCTAGCTCCTGGCAGTACTCGCTGCTTTGCCAGCTTGAGGGCGAGAAGGCCGTGGCCTCGCGCAGGCCATCCCAGCGTTCAGGCGGCCGGGGCGAGCGCCAGCGCCACTCCCCCACGGGCGGCGCGGCGTAGGGAATACCGCACCAGACGTGAACGTTTTCATCGGTTAAACCAGACAGTGCGCCCTGGCGCGTTTCAACCACAGGGGCGGAAGGATTTTGCATAACGACCTTAATTTTTCCATCACACCCCAGCAGAGTAACGATTTCAGAGCAAACCGCAACGCTGTTTGCTGCGCGTTTCAGCCTCCTGGTAGAGCGTAAACTCGTCATACACCGGGCATCCCAGCGCGTCTTCAAACGCATCGCGGCTGGCGTTACCGTGGCTGCGGGCCTGGGTTTCGTTCCCGAGGTTGGACTGGAAAATCCCCGCGGCGCTGACCGGGAGGAAATCTTCGTAGGTGATCGGCTGGGCAACCACCCATCCGCGCTCGATCAGCGGCTGCGGATCGTCTCCGGGACGAAACGCATGCCGATGCGCTTCCCCGGCTGGCGTCAGGCGGTAGCGGAAATAAGCCAGCTCCTGACGGCGCATGAGCATTTCGCTATCCGGGAAGGCGTTAAAAATCTCCCGCAGATGCAGCTGATGGGTCAGGTTATCTTTACCGGTACCGGCCTGGGCGAGGAGGCTATCGTACAGTTCACGGCCTTTCGGGGTCAGCGCCACGCCGCGCTGTTCAATCTCACCGAAGCGCGCGGTGTGGGTGCCTTTATGTTCACCGGCAAACAGCACCGGCTCTTCCAGCGCCTTGAAGCTGGTTTGACGCAATAAGACGGGCACCTCGCGACGCGGCGGCCCTTCGATCAGAATTTTTGGTTCGATACCGTACTTCGGCATCAGCTCCTGCACCCGGTCAATGTCCAGCGTGCGAGGCGTGAGATGGTTAATGTGGCAGCCCGGGAAGCAGACCACGTCGGCAATCAGACGGTGCTCGTTGTGCAGGGCCAGATAGGTCTCCCGATCGACCGTCGCGTGACGGTGCCAGCGGAAGGTTTCTAACGCTTCCTGCACAAACTCATGGGCCTGTGCGTCAGAAAACTCCCCTTCCGACTCGTGCAGGTCGATCAGTTCCAGGCAGCGCGGGGTGAAGATGTTGCGGTGAGACAGGATCTCCGCGGCACGCTCGCGCAGCGCGACGTTTTCAATCAGCTCAAGACGCAGCAGCGAGGTAAAGATACGAAACGGATTCCGGCACAGCGCCGCATCCTCTATCGGACGAAACGCCGTTGAGTGGACGGGCACCCCCGCCTGAGAGAGATCGTAATAGCTGACCGGGTACATGCCCATAATGGCAAACATACGGCGCAGGGTTGAAAGTTCCTGTGCCGTGCCGACGCGGATCGCCCCGTGACGCTCCACGTTCAGGCGCGCAAGCTCATCGGCGTTAGCCAGTTGTTCGTGTAATAGTGGATTATTTTCCAGAACCGCCAGGTTTACGTCCGCAACCAGTTCAAGCAAGGTGCCGTACTGCGGAACTTCCTGCTGGTACATCGCCGACATAGCCTGCGAAAAGTGTTCCCGAATGTCATCAGCCGTGATGGTGTTCGCCATGATGTCATGCCTCCAGTGAATATTACCTGGAGTGTAGAGAAACCCGTTCCTTCCGGGGGGAAGAATTTCTGAATTGTGATCTTAAGACGACAGTGGTCAAACCGTGTGCTACTGGTCCCTGAACAGCGCCGAACGGAACCGTCCTTTAAACCTGAACGCTTTTATCCAGGATTTTCCTTATAATTATTTAGGGTTCCGCTTTCTAGCTATAAAGGAGTATTTTTTGGGTCTCTCCTGAATGCAAATTAACCAATTCGAGTAAGCCATTATTTTTATCCTCACCTTTCAAATTTTTAGCTCGAAGTTAGGATTAATCTGAATGGCTGTTTACAAGTCCTTCCTGTCTATCCATATTTCCCTTTTAAGCGAAGCGTAAATTTACAAATATTTAAAAATAACGCAACCGCAAATAGCAAAACGCATTTGACGGATGCCGCAGAGCGACTAGAGTTATTACTCGAACGACGAGTGATACGGAATATTTTCGTATCGTACTGACATAACCAATATATGACTATGAGGTTTAATATGGCAGAGCATCGTGGTGGTTCCGGTAATTTCGCTGAAGACCGTGAAAAAGCATCAGAAGCTGGACGTAAAGGTGGCCAGCATAGCGGTGGGAACTTTAAAAACGATCCGCAACGCGCTTCTGAAGCGGGTAAGAAAGGGGGACAGAACAGTCACGGCGGAGGCCGTAAATCTGATAACTCCTGATCTTATTTAATACTCTTTTAATAAAACCAGAGAGCATGCTGCGGGCTGAAAAGCTCGCAGTACCCTTTCTTTATTTTACCGGAGCGTAATTATTATGAATATGAAAAGCGTCGAGGATGTCTTTATTCATCTTCTGTCGGATACCTACAGCGCAGAAAAGCAGCTTACCCGAGCGTTAAGCAAGCTTGCCCGCGCCGCCTCCAGCGAGAAGCTGAGCGCAGCTTTTACCGCCCACCTGGAAGAGACGCAGGGTCAGATTGAACGTATTGACCAAATCGTTGAGCAGGAAGACGGTATTAAAATCAAACGCATGAAGTGCGTGGCGATGGAAGGCTTAATTGAAGAAGCCAACGAAGTCATCGAAAGTACGGAAAAAAATGAAGTACGTGATGCCGCACTTATTGCCGCCGCGCAAAAAGTCGAGCATTACGAAATTGCGAGCTACGGTACCCTTGCCACATTAGCAGAGCAACTGGGCTATAAAAAAGCCGTTAAGCTTCTTGCCGAAACGCTGGAAGAAGAAAAAGAGACCGACCTTAAACTCACCGACCTGGCCGTAGGAAATATTAACCAAAAAGCGCAGAAATGACGCAATAATACAGGTTAAATAAAATGAGCATCAGTCCCAGGACAATTAAACGGTGCCATTTAGCGGCAGCCATAATATGGTTCATTCTCGCCATCCCCTCCGTAATATGGTGGAAGAATAGCGTGCTATGGGTCATTATCATCAGTATTTACGCCAATATTGTCGGCCATTTATCTGGCTACAGTGCCGCGCGTGCCGATCAGGCTGCTGAAAGTGAGACCAAATAAGCGAACCCCTAATGAGGATACAATGATGAATCACGTAGAACACTACCATGACTGGCTACGCGATGCCCATGCGATGGAAAAGCAAGCCGAGTCTATGCTGGAATCCATGGCCAGCCGTATCGATAATTATCCTGATGTTCGCGCCAGAATTGAGCAGCATATTAATGAGACAAAACGGCAAATTACATTGCTGGAAGAAATCCTCGACCGTAATGATATTTCTCGTTCGGTTTTAAAAGATTCGATGAGCAAAATGGCGGCGCTCGGGCAGTCCATTGGCGGCATGTTCCCATCGGATGAGATCGTAAAGGGCTCGATCAGCGGCTATGTTTTCGAACAGTTTGAAATCGCCTGTTATACCTCCCTGCTCGCGGCGGCTAAGAAAGCAGGCGACGTCGCCTCGGTGCCGGCCATCGAGACGATTCTGGCGGAAGAGCGCGAAATGGCCGACTGGCTGATCCGCCATATTCCGCAGACCACGGAACAGTTCCTGTTGCGTTCAGACGCATCGGGCGTCGAAGCGAAAAAATAATCCGGGAGAATCGCCATGTTCCGACACGTCAAACAGCTGCAATACGCGGTTCGCGTTGCCGAACCGAACCCTGGCCTCGCCAACCTTTTACTGGAACAGTTCGGTGGGCCTCAGGGCGAACTGGCTGCCGCCTGCCGGTACTTTACGCAAGGATTGAGCGATGACGATCCGGGCCGTAAAGATATGCTGATGGATATCGCGACCGAGGAGCTAAGCCACCTCGAAATCATCGGTACTCTGGTCGGCATGCTTAATAAAGGTGCCAAAGGCGCGCTGGCGGAAGGGGTGGAAAACGAGGCCGAGCTGTATCGCTCCATGACCGAAAACGGCAATGACAGCCACATCACCTCCCTGCTGTACGGTGGCGGCACCCCGCTCACTAACTCGGCGGGCGTGCCCTGGACGGCGGCCTACGTCGATACCATCGGCGAGCCAACGGCGGACCTGCGCTCAAACGTGGCAGCAGAGGCCAGAGCGAAAATCATCTATGAACGGCTGATCAACGTGACCGACGATCCCGGCGTAAAGGATGCCCTGGCGTTTCTGATGACGCGCGAGGCGGCGCACCAGCTCTCCTTTGAGAAGGCGCTGCAGTCCATCCGTAATAATTTCCCACCGGGAAAATTGCCGCCAATCGAGGAATTCACCAACAAGTACTACAATATGTCTGAAGGTGGAGAGGTTCGCGGAAGCTGGAACAGCGATAAACATTTCGATTACGTTGAGTCCCCCCAGCCTGCGGTTGACGGCGGCGATGGCAGCGCAAGCGTCACGCTCACGACCGAACAGGCAACCCTGGTCAAGGCGATGTCTGCCCGCACGAAGTCCGATCCACATTCTGACCCGCTGACCGGTGCCGAGCTGGGTGCCGGTAAGACTAAACCGTAATCGGTTTTGCCGGGCAGCCATAAACTGCCCGGCAATTCTCGTGCCCCATCGTTTCAGAGGTACGGACCATGTTCGAACTCGACGCGTTCCATCTGGCCAGAATTCAGTTCGCTTTTACCGTCTCGTTTCATATCCTTTTTCCTGCGATCACCATCGGCCTCGCCAGCTATCTGGTGGTGCTGGAGGGCATGTGGCTGCGCACCAAAAACGACGTCTGGCGATCGTTGTACCATTTCTGGCTCAAGATATTTGCCGTTAACTTCGGGATGGGTGTCGTTTCCGGCCTGGTCATGGCGTACCAGTTTGGCACCAACTGGAGCGGGTTCTCACAGTTCGCGGGCAGTATTACCGGCCCCCTTCTGACCTATGAAGTGTTAACCGCCTTCTTCCTTGAAGCCGGTTTCCTTGGCGTCATGATGTTCGGCTGGAATAAGGTCGGCCCGGGCCTGCACTTCTTTTCAACCTGCATGGTGGCGCTCGGCACGCTGATGTCGACCTTCTGGATCCTCGCCTCCAACAGCTGGATGCATACGCCGCAGGGCTTCACTATCGAAAACGGACAGGTTATTCCGCAGGACTGGGTGGCGATCGTCTTTAATCCCTCCTTCCCTTACCGCCTGATTCATATGGCTATCGCAGCGTTTCTGAGCAGCGCGCTGTTTGTCGGCGCGTCGGGCGCATGGCACCTGCTGCGCGGTAACGATACCCCCGCCGTCCGCACCATGTTTTCCATGGCGATGTGGATGGCGCTGCTGGTCGCCCCTATCCAGGCGGTCGTGGGCGATATGCACGGCCTGAACACGCTTGAGCATCAGCCGGCTAAAATTGCCGCCATTGAGGGGCACTGGGAAAATCCGCCGGGCGAGGCCACCCCGCTGCTGCTGTTTGGCCTGCCGGATATGGACGAGGAGCGCACCAAATACGGCCTGGAGATCCCCGCGCTCGGCAGCCTTATTCTGACGCACAGCCTGGACAAGCAGGTCCCGGCGCTGAAGGATTTCCCGAAAGAAGATCGGCCAAACTCGACCATCGTTTTCTGGTCGTTCCGCGTCATGGTCGGGATGGGGCTGCTGATGATTACCCTCGGGCTGATTAGCGTCTGGCTGCGCTATCGCCATCGGCTATACCACTCTCGCCCGTTCCACTGGTTTGCCCTCTGTATGGGGCCTGCCGGGCTGCTGGCGCTGCTCGCCGGCTGGGTCACCACCGAGGTGGGCCGCCAGCCGTGGGTGGTCTACGGCTATCTGCGCACCATCGACGCGGTATCGCTGCACAGCACCCTGCAGATGAGCATCAGCCTGCTGGCGTTCTTCGTCGTTTACTCGTCGGTGTTTGGGGTGGGCTATGTTTATCTCATCCGGCTGATTAAAAAAGGACCACAGCCTGTCGATACGCTGACGTCAAACACCTCGGGCACACCCGCCCGTCCGCTGTCTGCCGCTGAGTCTGTTCCTGAAGAGGAGAGAACCTGATGGGCGTCGATATCTCAGTTATCTGGTTTGCCATCATCGTCTTTGCCACGCTGATGTACATCATCATGGATGGCTTTGATCTGGGCATTGGCCTGCTGTTTAACTTCGTGGGCGATGCGAAGGAGCGCGATGTGATGGTCAACAGCGTGGCGCCGGTCTGGGACGGCAACGAGACCTGGCTGGTACTCGGCGGCGCGGGTCTGTTCGGCGCGTTTCCGCTGGCCTATGCGGTGATCATTGATGCGCTGACGATCCCCCTCACCGCGATGCTGATCGGTCTCATCTTTCGCGGCGTCGCCTTTGAGTTCCGCTTCAAAGCCACGCCGTCGCACCGCAAATTCTGGGACTACTCCTTTGCCGGCGGCTCCCTGCTCGCTACCTTCAGCCAGGGCGTGGTGGTGGGTGCCGTAATTAACGGCTTTGACGTCGAAGGCCGACGTTTTGTCGGCTCCGCGCTTGACTGGCTTACCCCCTTTAACCTCTTCTGCGGTATCGGTCTGGTCGTCGCCTACACGCTGCTGGGCACCACCTGGCTCATTATGAAAAGTGAAGGCGCGCTGCAGGCCCGCATGCGCGAGCTGACCCGCCACGTGCTGCTGGCGCTGATCGTCGTCATCGCCGTGGTGAGCATCTGGACGCCGCTCGGCTGGCAATACGTGGCCGACCGCTGGTTTACCCTGCCCAACTTCTTCTGGTTCCTGCCGGTGCCTCTGCTGGTTGCGCTTTTCAGCGTGCTGATCTGGCGCCTGACCCGCAACCCGGCCAGCCACTCCCGCCCCTTCCTGCTGACGCTGGGGCTTATTTTCCTCGGGTTTAGCGGGCTCGGCATCAGCCTCTGGCCGAACATTATTCCGCCGCGCATCACCCTGTGGGAAGCCGCGGCCCCGCCTGCCAGCCAGCTGTTTATGCTGGTAGGCACGTTGCTGATTATTCCGGTGATCCTGGTGTACACCGCCTGGAGCTACTACGTCTTCCGGGGCAAAGTGTCGGATACTGAAGGCTATCACTGAGGAACGCTATGACCGACTGGCATACACGAGCCATTATTTATCAGATTGATACCGCGCTATTTTATGATTTGAACGGCGATGGCTGCGGGGACATCGCCGGGATCGCGGCCAAGCTGCGCTATATTCGCCGCATGGGGGCGACGGTCATCTGGATCACCCCGTTTTACCTCACGCCCTTTCTCGATGAAGGCTACGACGTCAGCGACCACCTCCAGGTGGATCCCCGCTTCGGAAAGCTGGCCGATATCATCGCCTTTATCGAACAGGCCCGCGAGCTGGGCATGCAGGTCATTATCGAGCTGCTGATCCAGCACACGTCGGACGCGCATCCCTGGTTCCAGCAGGCCCGCCGTAACCCGGCGTCACCCTATCGTGATTACTACCTCTGGTCGGATAACGACGAGGACGATACGCCCCCCATGTTTCCCGGCGTGGAAAAGAGCATCTGGACCTGGGACGACGAGGCGGGACAATACTACCGACACATGTTTTATCGCCACGAGCCGGATCTAAACCTCACCTCGCCCGCGGTGCTTAAAGAGATTGAAAACATCATCCTCTTCTGGCTCAAGCTTGGCGTGTCGGGATTTCGCCTCGATGCCGCATCCCACCTCACCACCCAGGCAGGGAACGGTGATGAAAAAAAGGGTCTGTGGATCCTCGAGCATATGCGGCGTCTTATCGAAGAGCGCAATCCGGACGCGATCCTGCTTGGCGAAGTTGACGTAGACGTTGAGGCCTATAAAGACTACTTCGGCAAAAACGACCGCCTGAATCTGGTGCTCAACTTCTGGCTCAACAAGTATTTCTACGTCAGTCTGGCCCGCAAAAGCGCCCGCCCGCTGCGCAATGCGGTGAAGAAGATGATCGTCCCGCCTGAATCCTGCTGTTTTGCCAACTGGCTGCGCAACCACGACGAGCTGGATCTGGAAGGCATTAGTCAGAAAGACAAACAGTTTGTCCTCGACACGTTCGCCCCTGATGAGGAGATGAACGTCTATCAGCGCGGGATCCGCCGCCGCCTGGCCCCGATGCTCAACGGCGATCGGAAGCGGCTGGCGTTCTGCCACGCGGTGCTGTTTTCCCTGCCGGGTGTCCCGGTGATGCGCTACGGCGACGAGATCGGCATGGGGGACGACCTGGAGCTGGAGGAGCGCTACGCCGTCCGCACCCCGATGCAGTGGGCGGGGTCACAGGGGGGCGGTTTCTCTGCAGCCGACCCTGAAAAATTTATCGCGCCGATTATCAATCATGGCCCTTACCGCTATCAGAAAGTCAACGTCGCCGATTCGCTGCTTCACCACAACTCGCTTCTGCACCGGATCATCGATATTGCCAATACCCGCTCGGAGTTCCCCGAAATTGCCGTTGCGCCCTTTCGACTTATCACAATAGATGATGACGCGGTGCTGGGGCTCTATTACGAGACCGACGAGCGCAGCATCCTGACCTTCGTCAACTTCAGCAACCAGCCGGTGCAGTTCACCGCCAAAGGGATCCGCAACGCCACCTGGACCGCCTGTCTCGAGGACAAGCGCTACGATGACGCGCTGATTTGCGGTAAAACCGTTCAGCTCAGTCTTGGCGGCTACGGCTATCGCTGGTTCTGGACGCACCGTAGCGCGCTGCGCTGACTACAGTTTCCGGCGGGTTATCAGACGCGTCAGCACTATTCCCGCCACCGCGAGGGCGCCCAGCGCCACCTTACCCGGCATGCCGGAGGTGACGGACGGTGCGCGGGTTTTCGCCTCGTTAGTAAAGCGGCCATGGATTTTATGCAGATCGTTAACCGGCTGGTCGAGGTAGTCCCGACGATCCGGCGCGTTGAGATCGTCGGTCATCTGGCCTTCCCACGCCTTTTTCACCATCAGCCGGTCGAGAAAACCGGGGAAGAAAAATTGCCCGACAATTGACTGGATGGTGCTGCTGCCGACCCACAGCTCGCGAACCGGTTTTTGCGCCACCCTGAAGATGGCGCTGGCGGCCACCTCAGGCTCAAAGACAGGCGGCACCGGGCGCATCGCCCAGGCAAACTTGTTCCTCGCCCATTCGAACTGCGGGGTATTGAGCCCGGGCATCTGCACCATCGAAAGCTGAACCCGGCTGTTCTCATGCATCAGCTCGGTACGCACCGCGTCGGTGAACCCGCGGATCGCCGCTTTTGCCCCGCAGTAGGCTGACTGCAGCGGAATGGAACGGTAGGCCAGCGCGGACCCCACCTGGATAATCACGCCCCTGTCGCGCGGAACCATAAGTTCGAGCGCGGCGCGAGTGCCGTTCACGTAGCCGAGGTACGTCACCTCAGTCACGCGGCGAAACTCGTCCGGCGTTAGGGTTCGGAACGGTGCCAGAACGGCCCCCATGGCGTTGTTCACCCAGACATCAATTGCGCCGAGGCGATACTCAATTTCGTTAGCGGCATCCACCACCGCCAGGCTGTCGGCGACGTCCGCCTGCACGGCGTGGGCATTAACGCCAAAGCGCCGTAGCTCCTCCTGGGTAGAGTGCAGGCTGGCTTCATCGCGGGCGATGAGCCCCACGTCGTAACCCGCCTTTGCAAAGTGCAGCGCCGTGGCTTTTCCCACGCCCGCTGTCCCGCCGGTAATCACTATGACAGCCATAGAACCTCCACGTGAGTTTATTCGTTATTCCCGTCCGACAACGTTGTCACCAGTTCAGCCAGCGCGTAATGCACCGCTTTTTCGACCACGTCCTGACAGTCACCGGAGAAAAGCACGGTGCGGGTCTTCGTCTCGCCGCGTATGTTCCACGCAAAGCAGACCGTCCCCGCCGCCGTGCCGTCGTCGCCCCCTTCCGGGCCCGCGTAGCCGCTGATGGCGATGCTGATATCCGCCTGGGCGATGTCGCGGATACTGGCGGCCATCTCGGTTACCGTCTGCTCGCTCACGGCAGTAAACCGCGCCAGCGTCTCAGGGCGCACGCCGAGGATCCGCGCTTTGGCTTCATCGCTGAACACGACCAGGCCGACATCATAAAATTCGGCGGTGTTTTCCTCTGCGCAAAGCGCCACCGAGAGCTTTCCGCCCGTGCAGGATTCCGCGGTGGTTAAGCGAAGCCCGAGATCGGTTAATTTGCTCGCCAGTTTTTTCGTCAGTTCACCCACGGTATTATTGCTGTCGTGAAAAAGATTGCTCATCTTGCCGCCTCTTATTTCTCGAAAGGAATGATTGAAATATGACCATTGCGCTCAAGTATGGCATATTTAATGTCGCTTACTTCCGTAATGCCATTATTTTGACGCGCTGACACCAGAATATCATCACAGGACACGTCAACTTTTTTCAGTTTATCGGCTAACGGCACGCCGTTCTCAACCAGAATAACAGGAGTGCCATCCAGAATATTCTCAACCGGCGAGAAATATTTCTTCATCAGCCCGAAAATAATATCCACTACCACCAGCGTGGTAATGGTAATCATCGCACCGGTGACGGAAAAATCCTGTCCGAGAAGCGCCTGCTGCGTGGCTTCACTAATTATAAGGAGCAGAATGAGATCGAAGCTGGTCATCTGCAGCAGCGCGCGCCGCCCTGCCACTTTAAATACCACCACCAGAAACAGATAAATAGCCAGCGCGCGAAAGACCATATCCATATCAGCCTCCTAGGGGTAAATAAATTGCCAGATGTTAATTTCCGGCTCGCTGTTGACGCGGAAGACGGTGTTCCATTTACCGGCTCTGGAAGGTGTCGTGAAGAGTAACACGGAGAAGCGGTCGGTTTTTTTCAGGTTGTTATAGACAAAAAAGAGGGTCTTTCCGCGGCTGAACATAGCGTCCGGCTGCGGCCAGACGCTGCCGGGCTCATACGCATCGCTGCTCTCGCTGGCCATGCTGAGGACATACTTCCCCTCCGTTTGCACCGGAAACGCGAGCGCCATCCGCGTCTCTGTCTCCCGTCGCCCAAAGCGTTCATAGTTTATGGTCAATGATTTAGCGGAATTCGTTTTGACCGTGTCGCTGACCATTCCGCTGGAAAAAAAACCGGCAATCGCCGCGACGATAATACCCAGCAGAACAATAAAACCCACCTGACGAAACGCGTATTCAAACGTCAGCAAACGGTAACTCTCATCTATCCCGGGTAACTTTTCATTTTCACGCTTCATGGCCATCGTCACCGTTTCGCTTATTATCCGATAATTTTGATTTCTAACGCGAATGTTTTTAGGACTTATCACATTTGCCACATAAAGGAATAGCAACAATACTTAATAAGTCAAGACACGCAAAATGAAGGATATCGGATGAAATTATCACTTATTACCGCTTTATTGATATTTCTGGTTCCGGCCGCATGGGCAGATAATAACGGGGGTTTACAAAAAGGCGAAGCGCCACCGCCTCCCCACGCGCTTGATAGCGGATATCGCGGAACCGACGACGCGCGTATTATGACCATCAGGCAGGCAAAAGAATTGCATGATGGGGCGACAATTTCATTACGCGGTAATCTTATTGACGGTAGCGGCGATAAGTTTGTATTTCAGGATAAAACCGGAAAAATCGACGTTATTATTCCCCAGGCAGTCTTCGACGGCAGAACGGTAAAACCCGACCAGATGATCAGTATCAACGGTTCGCTTGATAAAAAATCATCTCCTGCCGTCGTTCGTGTCGATCGTTTGCAGAAATAATTCAGCGAAGCGTTAACGCTGCAGTTATCCATCAAATCTCACCCCTTGGCTTAAGGAGTCAGCTATGAGTGATACTAAACAACGTACGAACGCTTACCCGCAGCCCCCGTTCCCGGAACAGCCGCAAACGCCGCCGGGACTGGCATCCGAAATGCAGCCTGTACCCGACCACGGGGAAACAAGCTACAAAGGACATGGCCGCCTGGCCGGCAAAAAAGCGCTGATTACCGGCGGTGACTCCGGTATTGGTCGCGCGGTCGCTATCGCCTATGCTCGTGAAGGCGCTGACGTTGCCATTAACTACCTGCCTGAAGAGGAAAAAGACGCCGCTGAGGTCATCGACCTGATTGAAGCCGAAGGTCGCAAGGCTATCGCGCTGCCGGGGGACGTCCGGGACGAAACCTTCTGTCAGAATCTGGTCGAAGAAGCCGTGTCGAAACTGGGCGGGCTGGACATTCTGGTCAACAACGCCGGTCGTCAGCAGTTCCGTGAATCGCTTGAAGAACTGACCACGGAAGATTTTGACGCAACGTTTAAAACCAACGTTTACGCCCCTTTCTGGATCACCAAGGCGGCGCTGCGCCACCTGAAAGCGTCGTCCGTTATCATTAATACCTCGTCCGTTCAGGCGGTGAAGCCCAGCCCCGTGCTGCTGGACTACGCCCAGACGAAAGCCTGTCTGGCGGTGTTTACCAAATCCTTAGCCAAACAGCTGGGTCCGAAAGGTATTCGCGTCAACGCGGTTGCCCCTGGCCCTTACTGGACGGTACTGCAGTCCAGCGGCGGGCAGCCGATGGAAAAAGTGAAGGAGTTCGGCGGCGACACCCCGCTGGGACGTCCGGGCCAGCCCGTTGAGATTGCCCCGCTGTACGTCACGCTGGCCTCGGATGAATGTTCATTCACGTCCGGCCAGGTGTGGTGTTCCGATGGCGGTGACGGCGTGATCTAAACCTGTAAACGCCCCCCCCTCCGCAATGAGCAATAAATGAACAAGGATGTTCGCTTTTATTCCCCCGCCAAAAAACATGTTGTAACTCAAACAGATCAAATGTTAAAAATATTTTGCTATCAGGTTATCAAAATTAAACAACTTAACTTGTCACCCGCATCGCTCTGTTTTTAACATCGCCTATGGAAAAAAATGGTCTGTTCAGTCAGCGCATACGCTTGCGCCATTTGCATACATTTGTGGCCGTCGCTCAACAGGGAACGCTGGGGCGTGCGGCTGAAACTCTCAACCTGAGCCAGCCTGCGCTCTCAAAAACCCTCAACGAGCTGGAACAGCTGACCGGTGCCCGTCTTTTTGACCGCGGCCGGCTGGGGGCGCAGCTTACCATCGTGGGCGAACAGTTCCTCACGCACGCCGTGAAAGTGCTGGATGCGCTCAATACCGCAGGCCAGTCCCTGCACAGAAAAGAAGAGCAAACCAGTGAGGTGGTGCGCGTGGGTGCTTTGCCTACCGCGGCGCTGGGCATCCTTCCACCCGTTATCGGCCAGTTCCACAAGCAGCAGCGGCATACCACGATTCAGGTCGCTACCATGAATAACACTATGCTGCTCGCGGGGCTGAAATCGGGCGAACTGGATCTCGGAATCGGTCGCATGTCCGACCCTGAGCTGATGGGCGGCCTCAACTATGAACTGCTGTTCCTGGAGTCCCTGAAGCTGGTGGTTCGTCCCGATCACCCCCTGCTGCAGGACACAGTCACATTAAGCCGCGTTATGGAGTGGCCGGTAGTGGTCTGCCCAAAAGGGACAGTTCCCCGCCAGACCGCAGAAACCTTGCTGCAAATGCAGGGGTGTACGCTGCCCTCAGGATGTATCGAAACGCTGTCGGCCTCGCTTTCGCGCCAGCTTACGCTGGATTATGACTACGTCTGGTTCGTCCCATCCGGCGCGGTGAAAGATGATTTACGTCAGGGAACGCTGATCGCCCTGCCGATTACCTCCCCCGGCCCCGGTGAACCTATCGGCATTTTGACCCGCGTAGACACGCCGCTTTCAACGGGTGCGCAGACGCTGCTGAGCGCTATCCGTAAATCAATGCCGGTCTGACACCTTTCTCTTCTCATCCTAACCCTCTCCCCAGCGGGGCGAGGGCATTGTCCTGCGCCCTAATCAATTAATGCGAAATCATTCATTAACAATTGCGCAAAACATTTTAACAGTTTTATCATAGCGACGAATTCACCAAATGGTTCGTAAATAATTTTACAACCCCGAATTCATCCGTATTAATCATTCTTCCCTCCGCATTTATTACCCAACTGGTACATGCCCAGCACGACGGGGGGAACTTAAGGAGACAGAAATGGCATTTGGCAGCGCGCCACGTGGGATACCGCGTATCCTGCAGTGGCTTCTTGCCGGACTGATGTTGCTCATCGGTCTGGCGGTCGGCGGGCTGGGCTTTAAGCTCGTCACCGTAGGCGGAAGTGGATACTTCCTGATAATGGGCGTGGTGATGGTGATTGCCGCGATCCTGATTTTCCTCAATCGCAGCAGCGGGATCGTGCTTTACGGCATCGCCTTTATTGCCTCGCTGTTCTGGGCGGTAGGCGATGCGGGCTGGGATTTCTGGCCGCTCTTCTCTCGCCTGTTTACCTTTGCCGTACTGGCCTTCCTCTGCGCCATCGTCTGGCCTTTCCTGCGCGCGGCAAACCACAGCGCCGCGAACAAGGCTCCCGCTTTTGGCGTCGCGGCCGTGCTCGCGGTGGCGATGCTGGTCAGCCTGGGCTGGATGTTTAAGCCGCAGACCCTCGTGGCAGCGAACGAGCCCGTTCCGGTGAAACCCGTCGCCCCCGGCGAGCAGCAAAAAAACTGGGAGCACTGGGGCAATACCACCCACGGCGACCGTTTCGCCGCGCTGGACCAGATTAACAAGCACAACGTCAGCGACCTTAAGGTCGCCTGGGTTGCGCACACCGGCGATATTCCGCAGAGCAACGGCTCCGGCGCGGAAGATCAGAACACGCCATTGCAGATTGGCGACACGCTGTACGTCTGTACTCCATACAGTAAAGTGCTGGCGCTGGACGTGGATTCCGGCAAAGAAAAATGGCGCTACGATTCCAAAGCCACGGCGCCTAACTGGCAGCGCTGCCGCGGTCTGGGCTATTTTGAAGATCATTCCAGCGTGACAACGTCACAGGCAAAAACACAGCCTGCGGCATGCCCTCGTCGCCTGTTCCTGCCGACCACCGACGCCCGCCTGATTGCCATCAACGCGGATACCGGCAAGGTCTGCGAAGATTTCGGCGACCATGGTACCGTGGATCTGAGCGTCGGCATGGGCGAGATCAAGCCTGGATATTATCAGCAGACCTCTACGCCGCTGGTCGCAGGCAATGTTGTCGTCGTCGGCGGTCGCGTCGCGGATAACTACTCAACCGGCGAACCGCCGGGCGTGGTGCGCGCCTACGACGTGCACACCGGTAAGCTGGCGTGGGCGTGGGACCCGGGTAATCCGAACCTGACCGGCCTGCCGCCGGAAGGCCAGACCTACACCCGCGGCACGCCGAACGTCTGGTCAGCGATGTCCTACGACGCTAAGCTGAACCTGATCTACCTGCCAACCGGCAACGCCACCCCGGATTTCTGGGCGGGCGAACGTACCGCGCTGGATGATAAGTACAGTTCCTCCATCGTCGCCGTCGACGCGACCACCGGTCAGGTGCGCTGGCATTTCCAGACGACCCATCACGACCTGTGGGATTTCGACCTGCCTTCCCAGCCGCTGCTGTACGATCTGCCTGACGGTAAAGGCGGCACCACGCCTGTGCTGGTGCAGACCAGCAAGCAGGGCATGATCTTCATGCTTAACCGCGAAACCGGCAAGCCGGTGGCGAAGGTAGAAGAACGTCCCGTTCCGGCAGGTAACGTTGAGGGTGAACGCTACTCTCCGACCCAGCCGTATTCCGTTGGCATGCCGATGATTGGCAACCAGACGCTGACCGAATCCGACATGTGGGGGGCGACGCCTGTCGACCTGCTGCTGTGCCGCATTCAGTTTAAAGAGATGCGCCATCAGGGCGTCTTCACCCCGCCGGGTCTCGACCGTTCCCTGCAGTTCCCTGGCTCTCTCGGCGGGATGAACTGGGGCAGCGTCTCCGTTGACCCGAACAACAGCCTGATGTTCGTCAACGATATGCGCCTGGGCCTGGCAAACTACATGGTGCCGCGCGCTAACGTGGCGAAAAACGCCAGCGGCATCGAGATGGGCATCGTACCAATGGACGGCACCCCGTTCGGCGCGATGCGCGAACGCTTCCTGTCACCGCTGGGCATTCCGTGCCAGAAGCCGCCGTTTGGCACCATGTCGGCCGTTGACCTGAAAACCGGCAAGCTGGTGTGGCAGGTGCCTGTCGGCACGGTGGAAGATACCGGCCCGCTGGGCATTCGCATGCACATGCCAATCCCAATCGGCATGCCGACGCTGGGCGCTTCGCTCTCTACCCAGTCTGGTCTGCTGTTCTTCGCCGGCACGCAAGATTTCTATCTGCGCGCGTTTGATACCGCCACCGGGAAAGAGATCTGGAAAGACCGCCTGCCGGTCGGCAGCCAGTCCGGCCCGATGACCTACGTGTCGCCGAAAACCGGTAAGCAGTACATCATCATTAACGCCGGGGGCGCTCGCCAGTCGCCGGATCGCGGTGATTACGTTATCGCGTACGCGTTACCCGATAAGCAATAAGATGTGAAAAAGGGACCGAAAGGTCCCTTTTTTGTAGGTCAGATTTTGTAGGTCGGGTAAGCGAAGCGCCACCCGACACTGCCGACAACTCAGAACGTCTCCCAGTTATCCCCGGAAACCGTCGCCGCCGGACGCAACGGCGGGTTCTTCGCCACTGGCGCAGACGTCACCGCGCGGCCCGACTTTGCACCGCTCAGACGAAACGCCCCGACCGCCTCGGTCAGACGCGCGCCCTGTTCTTCCAGAGACGCCGCCGCCGCAGAGGCCTCTTCCACCAGCGAGGCGTTCTTCTGGGTCACTTTATCCATCTCAGAAATCGCCTGGCTCACCTGGACAATACCGCGGCTCTGCTCGTCGGACGCGGCGGCAATCTCCAGCATGATGTCGGTCACGCGTTTAACCGCTTCGACGATTTCATTCATGGTGTTACCGGCAGCCACAACCTCACCGGAGCCCTGGTCGATCAGCGAGACCGATTCGTTAATCAGGCTTTCGATCTCTTTTGCGGCATTCGCACTGCGGCTTGCAAGGGTTCGGACTTCGCTTGCTACCACGGCAAACCCGCGCCCCTGCTCGCCCGCCCGCGCCGCTTCTACCGCCGCGTTAAGCGCCAGGATATTGGTCTGGAACGCAATGCTGTTGATGACGGCGGTGATCTCGGAGATTTTTTTCGAACTGGTGGAGATATTGCCCATGGTTTTGACCACGCCGGAGACCATCTGGCCGCCGCGGCTGGCTTTCCCGGAGGCATCTTCCGCAAGCTTGCTGGCATGATGGGCGTTATCAGCATTCTGTTTCACCGTCGCGGTGAGCTGTTCCATGCTTGCGGCGGTTTGCTCAATGGCCGCAGCCTGCTGTTCGGTACGCGAAGAAAGATCGGTGTTACCGGCAGAAATCTCGCTGGTGCCGCGGTAGATCTCCTCCGCCCCCTGACGTACGGTGCCCACGGTGTTTTCCAGCGAGTGCTGCATGGTTTGCAGATCGCGCGTCAGGCGGCCAATTTCGCTGCGCCCGGCCACGTCGTCCGGCATCGTCAGGTCGCCTTTGGCGATATTCTCGATACGTTTCGCTGCACGCTGCAAAGGATTGATTACCGTACGGCGCAGCACGACAAAGGTCATCGCCGTCAGCACCAGCGCCAGCGCAAACGCGCCCACCATAAACATCAGGCCCAGCTGCGTGCGGCTGTGCGCCTGCGCCGTCAGCGCATTGGCACGCTCGGTACGGATCTTGATCGCCTTCAGCAGCACGGCGTTGTAAGCGTCATCCAGCGGACGCGCCGTTTCGTTTTCGTGGTTGATAATCGCTTCGAACATGCCGTTTTTGGCAAATTTCACCATCGGCTGCATGCCCGAGATATAGGCGTCGTAGCGTGCTTTCAGATCAGCGTCCAGCGCTTCGTCTGAAGAGGTGCGCACCGTACGGTTCATATAGGCGGTAAAGCTATCCTGGGACTGCTTAATGCGCTTTTCCGCCTCGCTGATGTTCTGCTTCATCGCATCCATCTCCGCGATGCGGCTTGCCGCACCGGCGTGGATCAGATTGATACGCGCGGTTCGAAGATGGTTTGAGCTGTTCGACAGCCCCATACGCACCTGAATTTCGGATGTGACATCCTGCTGATCGTTATCGGCCTGCAGCAGGAAATACCCCGCCAGACCCGAGCTCAAGGCGAAGAGAAGAATAATGCCACCGAGAATGGAGGAAAACAGCGGAACCAGCCTGATGTGATGCAAGAAGCTCAGCTTGCGCTGCGCCTGCATCGAAGTAGTGTTGTCCATGACCGTCGACTCTCTTGTAGGTAAGATGCGTAAAAACATGCGTGTTAAATAGTCATCGGCACGGTGGGGATTTAGATTACGGCTAAAAACGCCGCACTGGTCACACTTTAGAGAAGATTATTAAAGAAACGCCAGCGGTGAAAAACCGCTGGCAGAAGAGTTACTTGTCGCCGAAATGAATGACGGTACGGATGGATTTTCCTTCGTGCATCAGATCGAACGCGTCGTTGATCTGCTCCAGCGGCAAACGGTGGGTAATGAACGGGTCGAGCTGAATCTTGCCGACCATAGCATCTTCAACCATACCCGGAAGCTGAGTACGGCCCTTCACGCCGCCAAACGCGGAACCGCGCCACACGCGACCGGTGACCAGCTGGAATGGACGGGTTTTAATCTCCTGGCCCGCGCCGGCCACGCCAATGATGATGCTCTCGCCCCAGCCTTTGTGGCAGCATTCGAGCGCGGAACGCATCACGTTCACGTTGCCGATACATTCGAAGCTGAAGTCAACGCCGCCGTCGGTCATCTCAACAATGACATCCTGAATCGGTTTTTCGTGATCCTTCGGGTTAACGAAATCGGTCGCGCCCATTTCACCCGCGAGCTTGAATTTCTCCGGGTTGGTGTCGACCGCAATGATACGACCGGCTTTCGCCTGCACCGCGCCCTGAATCACCGCCAGACCAATGCCACCGAGACCGAACACCGCCACGGTATCGCCCTCTTTGACTTTTGCCGTGTTATGCACCGCGCCAATACCGGTGGTCACGCCGCAGCCCAGCAGGCAGACTTTGTCCAACGGCGCCTGCGGGTTCACCTTCGCCAGGGAAATTTCCGCGCAGACGGTGTACTCGCTGAAGGTGCTGGTGCCCATGTAGTGATAAACAGGCTCGCCGTTATAAGAGAAGCGGGTGGTACCGTCCGGCATCAGCCCTTTCCCCTGGGTAGCGCGAACCGCCTGGCAGAGGTTGGTTTTACCGGATTTACAGAACTTACACTCGCCGCACTCCGCGGTGTACAGCGGGATAACGTGATCGCCCGGCTTCAGGCTGGTCACGCCCTCGCCCACTTCCACCACAATCCCGCCGCCTTCATGGCCGAGTACCGCCGGGAAAACGCCTTCAGGATCGTCACCGGACAGCGTAAACGCATCGGTATGGCACACGCCGGTATGGGTGATTTTGATCAGCACTTCGCCTTTCTTCGGCGGTGCCACGT
>JADHED010000277.1_pt1 | contig 69424 bp, 49 predicted proteins | sample 8952041 | NCBI WGS metagenome assembly JADHED01 (sample SAMN16124423, study PRJNA663239) | bioreactor sludge metagenome | isolation source: sludge (control) | place: India:Bengaluru | collected 2018-09-08 | reverse complement strand
ACGATAACAAACCTATTTTCAGTTACTTATCGGAAACGAAAAAGAGCTGCTCCCTGCAGAATTAGCGGATCCCAGATTCGCTCCCTCGGCCAATAAATGAAGAGCGCACTCGGATGCATCGACCGGTGGCCTGCTCTGAGCATGACTTCAGGCTGGCCGTCGTCATTGATGTCTATTAGGGCGAATCTTGGAAACAGCAGATTCGCAAACTCGAACGGCCAATCCTTGATAAGAGCTTCCGGCCTTGCCTCTGAGACGCGGTTTCCATCATTGCCGAGGATCGTCGCACGCGACAGTTGCGGATTGGCCTCATGACCGAGGGCGACCTCGTACGCTGCAACCAGTCCTTCTGGTCTCCCATCTCCGTCGATATCCGCCGTCTCGCACTGCTGAACCGTCTCCGGGAATGTCTTCGTCCACAGCACGGCCCCATTTTCTGTAATCCCCTTGACCGTCTTTCCTTCCGCCTGGTACCGCACAGCCTGCGGGGGCCGCAAGAGACGCCAAGTTCCCCCTGCAACGGTCGCGGCAAGGACGAGGAGAGCCGCCCCCCACGCCAGCACCCGCCTTCGCCGTGCCGGGGAAGCCAGCCCGCGCCGCCACTTCAACGCTTCACGCGCCGCGGCCGCCGAAGGGAACCGGTCTTCCGGCTCCCGCTCGAGAAGCCGCGCGATGAACTCCGAAAGCCATGCCGGACAGTCCTTTCTCTTTCCACGAATCGACGGCGCCCGCTCCTGCATCTGCCGCCTCGCCACCTCCCACGCGCTCGTCCCGTCGAACGGCACCTTCCCCGAAAGACACTGGAAAAGGGTCACCCCGAGGGCGTAGAGATCGGAGGCTTCCGTTGGCGGATCCCCCCGTAACTGCTCCGGACTCATATAACCGGGTGTGCCGATCTGGTCTGCCGTTACTGTTACCGCAACCCCCGGTGAGAGCGGCCGGGCCAGACCAAAATCCGCCAGCATCACGTTGCCCTTTTCATCCAGCAGCAGATTGGAGGGTTTGATGTCCCGGTGAAGCACCTTCTCGCCGTGAAGGTATTGAAGCGCCTCGAGAACCTGACCGGCAACCGCGATTGTCTCTTCGATGGAGAGTGGTCCGAGCGAGAGCTTGGAAGAGAGCGTGCCCCCCGGGACCCACTCCATCGCAACAGCCAGGCGGTCCGGCAGTTCGATCAGCTCATGGACGCGGACTATCCTCGGGTGAAAAAGCTTCCGCCCGAGCCACACCTCGCGCCGGATCCGTTCCCGTGCGATCCCGTCCATGCCTGGCCTGAAGATCTTGACCGCGCAATTCTCCGAGACTTGCCCGTCCCATGCCAGCCAGACATCAGCCTGGCCACCAGCACCGAGCCGCCGCACGAGTTGCCAACGAGTGGGAAGCACAGCCGGGTTCGCTGTGCCTGGCGATTCTGGCCTCTCCCATGTCGGCGTCTGGAAGGGATCGGGACGGTTATGGCTCGACATCAGTCCAAACCGTGCCCGGTCCGCCCGATGCGGCCGGGCGAACCCCTATCATGCAGCCCTCACGCGGTCCGGACATGAGTAGTGATTATAGGATCTGGTTGACGGCCTTTTGACGCCCCGGCTTGATTGGTCTTCCAGCCCGGAGGCAAGGCGAGGCGCCCGCGCGCCCCGCAGGAACGTAGAGAACACATGAAGATCGTCCGTTCCTTTTATTCCCCTTTTTATCAATTCTCTCTGACCCTGCCAAGCAACTGCGCAGCAATGCCAAGCCACTTGTCACGAGGAGATACTCGCAAGGCCAATCCGTCTGATGGACAGCACTGGTTCGTCGCGACCAGTGCCTGGCACCAAACATGCAAAATCATGCGAGAGTCGACGGCTCGCAAACAAAGTGGTGGAACGGCAAAGTGAAGTGGTGGCACGACAAAGTGCTCGTGCTTGAAAGGAGACCGGAATGAAACTCTTTCTTCCATTCACGCTCTTACTGGGACTTTTGTCCCCACCGTGTTCAGCCGAGAATATTGATGCTGTCTGCGAGGGACTTTCTGGAGTAATTACAGCATCCTTCGAAGCCGGTGACGCCAAGTTCGCGGGCGCCTCGATTCGGCTGAGCAACGGGAAGGTCGTGGACCTAGAGGACTTCGCCCTCACACAGTCCAGTGGCCAGCTAACGTGGTTCACGGGAAAGCTTAACAACAGCATTTCTTCGTTCCGGCTCTCGCTCTGGAAGGCCAGGACAGTTTGCAAGGGTCAGAAGTGCGAGTGGTGCCGCAGGAACGGTCATCACATGGAGGGCCGCTTGTGGGACAGCGATTGGAGGCCATGTTCAGGGGCAGCGGGTTGGCAATGAGGAGTGCTGTTCTTGGACTCGACAGGCATGACACTGACTGAATGCCAGGCAAAACAGAGTGCTCTCGCCGCCAGCGGCTGCGGCGCCGGACAGTGCACCAGAGAATGAAGGAGAGAAAATGAAACTCCCGAGACTACTACTTGCGGCATCCTGCACGGCGACGATCGGCTGCTCTGGAATGAGCTTGCGGGACTTCGGAAATGCGCTCGTGGAGGCTGCACACGAGACCGTACAACAGACAAACGAAGCGTATGGCACATCCAAGTACTACCAGGGAAGCACCTTGCAACAGGCGAACAACATGCTTGACGCGGCGGCGAGCGCTGGAGATCTCATTCTTGATATCAGCGACTTCGGCGGCAAATTCCTCCTCGAAGTCGATGCTACCTACGGCCGAGAGGTTCTTGTGAGTCAGCTGTCCGCCGACTCTCTTCAGAAACTCGTTCTGAAGTCGCTCAATGGACCCAACGATGGCTTCCGTGACGCTCTGCAGAGTCACTACCTGAACGAGCTGAACAGCCAACTCAAGCAGCGGGTTCACTACGACGAGTTTCGCGTTCGCGCCGACCGCGTTACGGAGGATGTGTCATCCGCACTGACGGAACTAAAAAGAAGCATGGAACGCTAGTACATGATTACGGCGGCAGGCACACCCGCCCCGCTGTTTTCCTGTAACCAGGCACACCAACCCGAACCGCCGTGCCCGGCAAAAACAAAGGGGAGTTTATGGCACTGAGCATCCATGTCAGACGCGAGCGTACTCGCGGCACTCACGCCCTTGATAGCCTCCCACGGAAGCTCCTTAAACTTCTGGCGATGATCTTGATCACAATCCCGGCGACGTCGTGTAAGGAACTAGATGAGGCGATAGACAAGTCCACTTCCCCCAAGTATCGCATTTCCTGGAAGAGTTGTTCCTGTTCGTCGCCCTCGTCGGGGTCCTCGACTCACTCTAGTTATGAACAGTGTTTATCCGCCTGGGATTTCCTGATTCGATGCGGCGGGGCCTGTTCCGTAACCGAAGGATGCATCCGTGTTCAAGAAGCATCCGATCCCGGCTTCCGAACCCCCACTGAACCACTGCAGTAATCCGCCAGTCACAAACCAGGGAAACTTTCACATCGACGGCAAGAAAGGGTAGATTCCAACCATGCGCGATTCGTCATCGACAGTTAGCCTGGAGCACTCATACACGATCTCTGCGGGATTCGTACGTCTGGTGCTAAACCAGAGGACCGTGCTGTTGCTTGCTTCAGTTGTCACACTATTATTTGCCGCTTATCCCTCCTGGGGCCAGGATGCGACGAAGGACGCCAGCGTCAGGAATCGGTGCGACTGTGATGTCTGGCTTGCAAACGACTCCGAGGAACCGTCGGCCGTCTTATGCCAAGCAGGCAACACATGCAGAGTCTGGTTTGCGCGGCAATATACTGTGTACCATGTGAACCATCAGAACGGCCACTTCGGCGAGCAAATCACGAAGGCGAAGTGGAACATCGTCCTAACGGGAAAGTGCCCAAACGTCACGGCGACAGAGAGCTGGTAGGCTCAGGCCGCCCATTGACCACGAAAGCCGCAAAGCAAGCCTCTGGCTTCCAGTTGGACGTAATCGATGAACATCAGAAATTGTGCGCGGGCTCTGATCTTTACACTTTCCCTCGTACCGCTCGGCAGCGGCGGTCAAGTCGACAAATGTGAACGCATCACGAAAAGGCTCATGAACGCGCGAGATGGAGCTTCTGTCGCTGTCGATGATCGCAGCTTCAAGGTTTCTCTGACCCGAGGTACATGCCCCCTGGCTTCTTATCCGAGAGTTTGGAGGAGACGGTTTGTATGTGTCTTACGATCTCAGGAACCAGTACCGCACAAGACGTCGAAATAAGGTAGATCGCTATGCAGCATTTGCTTCCGCATGCAGAGTTCGAGGCAAGGGACGGAACCGGTTCGACATTGCGCGAACATGGGCGCGCCTGGCGGCCATGGATGGGAATCGGACCGAATTCGAACGCTCAAGAACCGTCTTCGGCGTTGGCGAGAGCCAGGCGGTCATCACTCGCGACATGGAAGCTCCCGTCGACCTGATCTGGGCGTTCTGGCAAGGAGACTGGCAGACCCTGGGCTCCGCTTCGCCGGGTGAAATCGGCGTGTTCCCCGAACTCGCACCCCTCATTTCATGGGCTCGGCTGGAGTCATCCGCGGCCTCTCCCCAGGAGACGCTCGAGAAGAGCACTCGCTTTTCCGAGAACCCGGAGACGCAAGGGCTTGCACGGCTGCTCAGAACTCGCTGCTACCTGGAGACGGGACAGCCAGGACGCGCTCGGGCGGAAGTGGAGGCTGTGCGCGTGACACTCGAGAAGTCCGCCAGAGAGGAGATCGAGGACTTCGTCTGGCTACCCCTGCTCGAGTGGCTTCAAGGGATGTCTCTTCTGTCGCTCAACAGCCCTCAGGCCACTCGTGAGCATTTCGAGCGGACGGCCTTACTGGCTCCTCGTTCCTGGATGGCAAAGACAAACCCCTGAATCCTGGTTTCCCTTCCCACCACGAAGCCTTTTTCCTGTAAAACTGTTCCGTGCCCCATTTCTGTCTTCAACGGTTGGACCCTCCCGGACGATACCCCCTCGAGCCCGGGACAACGCTGGCCGGGTCGGACCCCGCATCCGAAGTCCCGCTCGGACATCCGGCTGTCTCCCGTAAACACGCGGCCCTCACGATTTCTTCCGGGAAGGTGGAAATCGAGGACCTCGGCAGCAAGAACGGGACCTTCGTGAATGGCGTGCGCGTTCAGAAGTGCTCTCTCTGCCCCGGAGACACGCTTGAACTCGGCCCTGTCCGCCTGAGACTCGAGACCTGGGATGAGGGCGAAATCGTCAGGACATTGCCTCCCGGCGAAAAGGCCACCCCGGCCCTCGAAGGAGCGGCCGCGAACAGCGAAACCCAGACCATCTCGGGTACCGGCGAACGGCAATGGCTAGGATTCCTTTCCCGTGCGGTTGCCGCTCTCCTCTACGAAGGACGCGCTTCCAGAAGCCGTATCCTCGACGAGCTTTTGATCCTGTCGGGAGGCACGGAAGCCTGCTTTTTCGAAAGAAGGGAAACACAGAGTCCCGTGATCGAGGGGCTCAGAGGGGGCACGTCCCTTACTGGCCTTCTCGACAGGGCTGTCGAGGAGGACGTGGCCGAAGGCCGGGGCTCGGCTCCGAGGTCGCGAATTTTGGCAGCCGATGACCGGCCCAGCACGCTGCTCTTGATGATAGGGAGCCCGCCAGACCCCATTTCCGGGATCGCTTTTCAGGGACCGTCCCCCTCCCCTGATCTCCTCAACGTTCTCCGGGTTCTGCTCGACATCTCGCGGGTGCGTCCCGAGATCAATGCCGCGGCATTGATCCGCCCGCCTGCTCCTCCCGGGCCGCTCTGTCTCCCGGATGGATTCGTCCCAGGAACCTCGGCGCTCATGCGGTCGCTCATGGCTCAGATGACTCTCGTCCTCAGCGGCGAGATTCCGGCTCTCATTTTGGGGGAAACCGGGACCGGCAAGGAACTCATCGCCCGCACCTTGCACCTCTCCTCCCACACCCGCTCGCGAAAACCTTTTTCGGCTTTGAACTGCGCGGCGATCCCACAGGACATGCTGGAAGCGGAACTCTTTGGAATCGAACGCGGCGCAGCCACCGGAGTCTTGCCCAGAGAGGGGTACTTCACGCGCGCTGACGGAGGCGTTCTGTTCCTCGATGAGATTGCGGAGATGCCGCGCGACCTGCAGGCCAAACTCCTTCGCGCCTTGCAGCTAGGAGAAATACAGCCCATCGGTGCCAGACGCCCCATTCGGGTGGATGTCTGGATTCTCTCGGCAACCAACCTCGCTCTCGATGAGCTTCTGAAAGCGGAAAAGCTCCGGCGAGACCTCTACTACCGGCTCGCGGGCTGGCAACTCGAGGCTCCTGCCCTGAGGAAGCGACCCGAGGACATCCCAGGGCTCGTGGAGGCGTTCTCCAGCCGGTTCGCAGCCGCCGCGGGCAAACGCATCCGGGGAATCTCCACCAAGGCACTCAGTGCGCTCGTCTGCTATCCCTGGCCCGGAAATGTGCGCGAACTGGAGAACGAGATTCGCCGCGCCGTTCAGCTCTGCCCAGAGGGCAGCGCCATCAGCTGCGAAGCTCTGGCATGCGCGCGGACACCCAACTCCCGCTTGGGGTCCACGCTTCAAGACCGCGTGGACGAGCTGGAACGGAAACTCATCTCAGAAGCTCTCGAGAGAACTTCAGGCAACCAATCCCGCGCGGCAGACTTTCTCGGTCTGACGAGGAATGGACTCCGGGGAAAGATGGAGAGACTCGGCATTCAGGTTCCTTGATGTCAGGAGGTTCCATCAGAAGGCGCAGCGAGACAGGCCTTTTGCGACGCCTATCACGTTGTTTGATGAACCACAGAAACGTGTGCGTAAAATTCCCGTTCCACCCTCATCGCCAGCGAATAGACCATTCTTCCTGGCCCTCAATACGCACAAAATAAAGACACTACACAAGAGTCGCTGCGCCGACCCAACGAAATGAGATAGGATTCCCTTCGCGGATCAGAGGAAACCGTGATGGATTCGGACAGAGGCTATTTGGATCCCCAAATTGTAGAGTGCGGCGACAGGAGCCGCCACACTGCTGCCCCTGATCCGGAGCCTTCTTTCTCAGCCGGTCAAGTAGCCTGCGGGCGCTTTGTCATCGAGGCTTTTCTGGCGGCCGGAGGCATGGGTGAAGTCTACGAGGCCCGTGACCTTGAACTCAACGAATGGGTTGCGCTGAAGACGATCCGCTCTCGAATCGCAAGCGACCCGTCGATCCTCGACCGGTTTCTGCGCGAAGTCCAGCTGGCCCGGCAAGTCACACATCCGAATGTCTGCCGGGTCTACGATCTGTTCCGCCACAAACTCCCCTCCGGCGAGGAAATTGTCTTTCTCACAATGGAACTCCTGCGAGGGGAATCCCTGGAGATCCGCCTGATCCGGGAAGGACACTTGGAGCCCGGCGAGGCGCTCGATCTTCTGCGGCAGATGGCAGCCGCGCTCGATGCCGCACACGAAGCAGGAATCATCCACCGCGACTTCAAGCCAGCAAACGTCGTTCTGGTGCCGGCCCGGAGCGGAGAGGGCAATCGGGCCGTCGTCACCGATTTCGGACTCGCATGCAGCCAGTGTCCACAATGGGAATCGCCCGCGAAACCGGGCTCTCTCCCCGTCGTGGGATCTCCCGTCTTCATGGCCCCGGAACAGGCGAGCGGCCGCGAGACCACGGCTGCCGCTGACATCTACTCTCTCGGTCTGGTTCTCTACCAGATGCTGACAGGAGTGCTGCCCCACAGGGGAGATGGTCCGCTCTCGGTTCTGATTGACCGGATGACTGTTCCCGTGTTACCTCCGAGCCAGTTAGTGCCCGGTATTCCAGAACATTGGGAACCGGCCATCCTGCGGTGCCTCGAATTGGATCCAAAGAACCGGTTCACCTCTGCAGGCGCGTTCATAAAAGCGCTCGAGACGCCCGCACAGCCCTCTCCACCGCAGCCTGCGCCAGAGAACACTTCTCCGGACGGGAAGCCGGCGGAGAAGCGAAAAACCTGGTTTCTGGGAGCGGCGGGGACCGTCCTGGTCTTGTCGGGCCTGCTGGCCCTCACCTACGCAGCGGCACGAAAAACCGGCAGCCACCCTGAGGACGTGCTTCCCGCCGAGACAGCAGTTCGACCGGCAATCCGGCGGTCGGTGGCCGTCATGGGATTCAAGAACCTCTCGGGCAAGCCTGAAATGCGATGGGTTTCGACCGCCCTGGCCGAGATGCTCACAACTGAACTCTCGCTGAGCGAGTCGGTGCGCCTGGTACCAGGGGAAACGGTCTCGCGCATGCAGGCGGGGATTTCTTTACCACAAGAAGCGAGCTATGGCCTGGAAACGCTGGGTCGCATTCGTACAATCCTGGGAAACGACTCCGTCATTCTTGGTTCCTATTACGCACTCGGGAACGGGGAACTCCGCCTCGACATTCGAATGCAGGACACAGCCACGGCCGAAACAGTTGTTTCAATCTCGGAAAGCGGCACGGAATCCGAACTTCCGGCCCTCGTTTCCCGCGTCGGGAGTCGCATCAGGGTCCAGCTTGGAGCAACTAAGATTCCCGCCGGGCAGTCGAATGCGCTCAGAGCCGCGTTTCCCTCCACACGAAGGGCTGCGCAGGCTTACGCGGATGGGTTGACACACCTGCGCGCCTACGAGGCTCTGGACGCCCGCGACCATTTCCTCGAGGCAGTGGCTGCCGATCCGGCTTCCCCGCTCGTTCACTCTGCCCTTGCAGAAGCCTGGTCCATGCTCGGCTACAGCCAGAAGGCCAAGGAGGAAACCAAGAAGGCCCTCGAACTTTCCTCAGGCCTCGCGCGCGAGGAGCGGCTTCTCATAGAGGCACGTTTCAAGAAAGTGGCCGGGGACTGGCCGGGCGCGTCGGAGACCTTCCAGACGCTCGTCGCGCTTTTCCCCGACAATCTCGACTACGGCCTGGAACTCGCTTCAGCGACTGCGGCAGCCGGGAAATCCCGCGAGGCCCTGCGGATCACAGAAAAGCTACGAGACATGCCCGGCGCGCTGGGTGAGGATCCGCGAATTGACCTCGTCGAGGCCGAGGTCTTTGAACTCGTCCCGGATTTCGAGCAGGCATTGTCGGCGGCTGAAAGAGCCGCAACGGAGGCAGTTTCGAGGGGCATGCCCCAGATCCTCGCCCCGGCCAGGCTTAGGCAGGCTTATGCCCTCTCAATGCTCGGCCGGCGCGAAACGGCCCAGACAACTTTCGAGGAAGCGCGGCGTGTCTTCGCCAGCGCTCGAGACAGAAAGGGAGTGGCCCTCACTCTTGGCGAGTCTGCGTTCTTCCTGGGTCAGGATGGGCACCTTCTCGAAGCCAAGCGTCAGTGGGAAGAAGCTCTGGCGACATCCCGGGAGACGGGTGACCGGAATGGAGAAGTCCGGGCATTGAAGGGTCTTGGCATCCTCTATCACCATCACGGCCAGCTCGGCCAATCCGGAAAGTACCTCGAGGAGGGCCTGGCCGTGGCTCTTGAAACCGGGGACGCGGCGAGGGAGTACTCCATCCGGAATAACTTGGGGATCACTCTGAGAGAGCAGGGACAACTGGAGTCCGCCGCCGCCGAGTTAGGCCGGGCCCAACGGTCCATCGAACACGGTGACACCGGCCTCAAGCGCTACCCGGCCTACAACCTTGGCGAGACTCAATTGCTCATGGGCAACCTGAGCGAGGCTCGTAAGAGCTTTGATCAGGCGCTCTCATCCTTCCGCGTGTCCGGAGAAAGACGAGGGGTCGCCTATTCCCTCTTTGGCATCGGAAGTCTCCTCTTTGAACAGGGTGATCTCAAGGCCGCGCGCCAGAAACACCAGGAAGCCCTCGAGATCTGGGAAGAGATTGGCGAGCGCTGGGCCTCTACTCCGAGCCGAATTGCCCTTGCCCGGATTGCACTCGAAAAAAGAGATTACGCACAGGCCGAGGCTCTGGCCGAGAGAGCTTCGGACGATGCCCGAGATCAGGATGCCCGGGCCAACGAAGCCATGGCACGCTCCATTCTCACGACGGCGCTGGCACTCCAGGGCAAACAGACCCTCGCAGCCGAGGTCTTGTCTCGTACCAGAAGACTCCTGCGGGAGATCGACCATCTTCACGCATCCCTATTTTCGGAACTTATCCTGGCCCAGAAGTCAGGGTCCGATTCAGACATCGAGAGCCTGCGGCAACGGGTCAAGCATTCCGGATTCGTGGGCCTCGCGTTGGAGGTGCGACTTCTGATCGCTCACAGCAGGTTCAATTCTGGTCAGACGCTAAAGACAAGAGAGGAACTCTGGGCCCTGGAACGCGAGGCGGTGAAGCTAGGATTCAAGCGGATCGCCGGTCAAGCCAACCACCTGCTGAGACAGGTCCCCTGACCCGTCCCATCTCTTTACGAGGTCCGCCGAGACATATCACCAGACGCGCGCGAGTTGCTCCTCCGAAAGCGGCTCGATCTTCGTTTGTGGTCCGAGCCGTGCCCGAAACCCGTGCCATTCGATCTCTCTCGAGAGGAACGGCGCGAACTGGGCCCCAAACTGCAGAAGGTCGGCGACGGGGATGAGCGCCAAGGCAAAAAGCGGAAGCCTCCTCCCCAGGGCTTGATCGAGCGCCAGCGTCTGCAGGAAACGGCAAAGGAGGGTGCCGAGCGTCAAAGCCGCTGCCCATCGCAGAACTTCCGGTGGCCCATCAAGGCCGAGCATCAAAAGGGACAGACAATTTAAGGCAAAAGGCATCAGGACGAACTCTCCCGCGAAGAGACTGCGAGAAAACGAAAACCGGATCTTCCCCCAGCGCATTTGCCGGTCGAGGGCCTTCATCACGGTTCGGTTCCTCACGATGTTGGAAACCACGACCGGTGAGTAGGCGATTCTCCAGCCGAGCCGGGTGATCGCAAGAGCCATGGCTTGGTCCTCCGCAAGGACTTCTCCAAACGGCTCGAATCCACCCATCGCGTCATGCACCGAACGGGGAATCGCGAAGGACTTGCCAACGAGGCATGGACGGCGGGTGAGCGCTGCAAGGACGTTCCCCGGCACGACAAATGTCATTAAGTGCAGGGCTTCGATGGCCGCCCCCGCAGTTTGCGCGCCCTCCCCCGCGAAGCAATTGGAAACACAGCCCACACCCGGTTCCGAGAGGGCCAAGAGCGTCTGGGCGATATCCGCATCTCCAACTCTCACGTTCGCGTCGGAAACGTAAAAGACGCTGCCCTTGGCCAGTTGAGCAGCCTGCACGAGGCGCTCGACCTTGCGGTTCGTAGCTCTTGTGGGGAAGAGATTCCCGACGACGATGCGGAACGGGGCTCCCGGAAAGCGGCGCTTCACCCGCTGATAGACCTCGATGGCGGGATCCCGCGAGTCAGCAACCGAACAGATCACCTCATACCGCACTCCCAACAGCTTCGCGAAGGACTCCAGGTTCTCCTCCAAGCCGTCTTCCAGGCCGCACAACGGCTTGAGAATCGAGACATGCGGAAGGGTTTCGGTGGAAGCGTCCTGCCGGGAGGCCCCATTCCCGGAAGGACATCGCCCAAAAGGGCGTTTGCACCTTCTCAGGAAGAGCACGGTCTCGATGGTGAGAGCCGTCGTCAACAAGAGACCCACGACCGAAAGGGCCATCAGCACAAAAACGATCACCGTCATGGAAACGCTCCTCACGCATTCGACAGGGCCGGCAGACAGGGACAGGCATTGAAACCGGAAACTTCTCGTTCTGGAGTGGAGACGGGGGGCGGATACAGCCTGGTCAAACCCAGGTCGGAACCCCGGCGCAACGTCCTCAATACGGCAACGGGGGACTTCTCGCAGTCGGCCAGCGTCTTCCAGGCGTAAAGGTGTGCTGGCCGATGGAAGTCGCTGTTTCCAATGATGTTGAACGGTGCCTTCGCCACCTGGGGGAAAAGGTCCCAGCGGCACGCCACTTCCCAGAGATCGAGGAGCCTCGAAACCTCGTTTCTCCTCTTCCACAGGTAGAGCGTGTTCTCGAACCAGCCTGACTGCTCGTTCGGGTGGCATGCAACAGTGATCGCTCCCGCCTCACGGGCCCGAGTCAAGGCGTCTTCCATGGGTCCGTCGGCCGAAACGAAACCTCTGATTCCGAGGGCGAGCGCATGGGCGGACTTATTCCCGGTGGCGGCATTCCGTGTTAACTCGACGCCCGGCAGGACGATCATCCGGTACTCATCCCACGCCCTTCTGGCTTCGGACTCGATTTCGGCGAGGTAGGCACCAAATCGTTCTCGTGTCAGGCTCAACCCCATCTTGTGGGCCGCTTTCCCGACAACGGTGTCGGTATTCACGACATGATCGGTGATGGCGATCACGTCGTGGTGCGAACGGCCAAACAAGTCGACGACATCGGGAATCGCGAGCTTCCCGTCCGACCACGAGGAGTGAACATGAAAATCACAGAGGAGCATCTCTTTTCCCCTTTTTCATCGAGAACAAGATGCTCCCCGGGTTTGTAAACGAGGTGGGGCGCCCCTGAATTCCGCGTTAACGGTATGTCAGAGAAACTAAACGCGTGTAAACGTCCTGTTGAGATAACTCGCACCGAGCCGGCGGAACTCCGCAACGGAAGCACGGGGGCGTCTCTCCATCGTGACCCTGTCCAACTCGAAAAGGCCAAACCTCGGAGAATACCCGTCGAGCCACTCGAAGTTGTCGAGGAGTGACCAGTGGAGGTATCCGTGCACGGGGATACCGAGCGCCTCTGCCCTTTCCAAAACTGCCGCGTGATCCCGCAAGAATGCGCCTCGGCGGGTATCTGATGCGTCCGCGAGACCGTTTTCCGTGATGAGCAGTGGAAACCCAGCCCCGGCAGCCTCCTTCAGAATCGAAAGCAGGGCCTCCGGGACGATCTCCCACCCGTTGTCCGTCAAGCCGCGCCTGGTTCGGTCGATATACCCGTAATCGATGAGGAGTTGACTCGTCCCGAGCCGGCTCGACCCGGGACACCGAAGATGGAGCCTCGAATAGAAATTGACCCCGAGAACATCCAGCGAAGCCGGGAGGTCTTTCAGACGTCCGCGAAAACGCCCAAATGGAGGAAGGGAAAAGCTCCACGCGCCGGTTGCGAAGGCCTCTGGCAAGGCGCGGTTGTAAACGCGGTGTGCCCACCAGCTGCAGGCCCTGTCGAGAACGGAGAAAGGCCTCTCTGGAGCAAAAGACATCATGTTGTGAGCCACGGAGATCACGGCCCCGGGGGTGACTTCCCTTATCGCCGCGGCCGATGCGCAGTGGGCCGTCAGAAGATTCGTGAAAGCCCTGGAGGCTGCGGTGACGTCCTTCAGCCCCGGCGGAATCTGGCCATCGACGTAGCCGCCAAGCACGAGAACGAGAGGCTCGTTGAAGATCGTGTAGAGGCGAACCCGTCTTCCAAGAGCCTGGGCCACCTTCCTCGCAAACAGCGCAAAGGCATCCACGCTCGAGGGAGACGTCCACGGAGTCCGTTCGTGAAACCACCGGGGATGCGTATAGTGAAAAAGAGTCACGATGGGCTCGAGATCAAGGGCCGCGAGGGTCTCCACCAGCGCCCGGTAGCGGCCGAGCGCCACGCTGTCCCATTCACCAGGAGCGGGTGCGACGCGGCTCCACGAAACCGAGAACCGGAACGCGTTGGCCCCGGCATCCCTGGCCAGGCGAGCATCTTCCTCGTACCGGGTCCACGAACCGGCGGCGTCACCGCAGGGCTCGCCCCTTGTTCTTCCCGCGGCTTCCCAGTCGGTCCAGTCGCAGTTGTCGTTCCCTTCGACTTGGTAGTGGGAAACGGCGACTCCCCAGAGGCGAGGCCGGTCCGGGAACGGAAACCGGGAAGAAGAGGGGACACGTTCGTTTCGGGCCATCACACCCAGCACCCGCTGCAAGGACTCAGCATCGCTTCAGGATGCCACGACCCGCCGCTTTTCTGCCGCTCCCCATGCCCCAGGAACCACCTTTTACTGCCGAGGCACAGGCAGCTGGAATTATGTTTTCACGAACTTCACACAATCTGAATACAGTCTTTGCAGCATGGCCGGTGTGAAGTCCGCCAGAAACATCCTCCTCTCGCACCTGCTGATCATGGCGTTGGCCCTCCCCCCCTGCAGGAAGGTCAGGGAGATTACACAGACTCCACCAGGCGATGCCGTCGTCGTCAGGATTTCCTACGGTTCGGAGAAGAAGGGGTTTCTGACAGAGTCGATCGATGCCTTTCACGCACAGAAACCTCTGACGGCGAGTGGAAAGCCGATTCGGATAGAGGCCCGCGCGGAGGGCTCGGCCGAGTCGATGGAGTCGATTCTAAGGAAGGAATCTGACGCCGATGTCTGGAGTCCAGCGTCATCCTTGCTCGTCGAGGTTCTGAACGCCCGGTGGGCCGAAGCCCAGGGAAATCTGGGACGCACCGAAAGGATCGTGGAGGAGGCTGTGCCTCTTGTCCTGTCCCCTGTCGTCATCGCCATGTGGGAGCCGATGGCCAGAACGCTCGGCTGGCCAGAGAGGCCAATAGGGTGGGGAGAGGTTGTCACGCTTTCGATGACACAAGGGGGATGGGCACAGTTCGACAAGCCGCAGTGGGGCGATTTCCGCTTTGGGCACACTCATCCGCGATTCAGCAACTCGGGTGCCATCGCTCTCATCGCCGCCGCCTATGCGGGAGCAGGCAAGACCAGGGACCTCACCGCGGCTGACGTGGAGACGTCCCTCGAGTTCGTGAAACGACTGCAATCTCACGTCGTTCATTACGGCAGATCCACCGGGTTCTTCGCGGAGAAGATGTTCACCCGGGGCCCCGGGTATCTTTCGGCCGCCGTCCTTTATGAGAACCTCGTTGCGGAGAGCTACTCCGATCTCGCCTACCAGAACAAACCCTACCCGGTCGTCGCCATCTACCCGAAAGAGGGGACCTTCTGGGCGGATCACCCTTATGCGATTCTCAACACGCAGCCGGTGACACCAGAGAAAAGAGAAGCGGCGGAAGTATTCAAAAAGTACCTGCTCTCACCTGAACGTCAGAGGGCGGCACTTTCGAAATTCGGGTTCCGTCCATCGGACCCAAACATCGCGCTTGGGGCTCCGATCGATGCCGCGCACGGCCTGGACCCCACCCAGCCGAAAAACGTGCTTCCGAGTCCTGATGTGAGCGTCACACGCCTCATTCTGGATCGCTTCGAGTCCGTCAAGCGGCCCGTTTCGATCACCTTCATCTTGGATGTATCTGGTTCCATGAGGGGGGAGCCCCTGAGTGAAGCCAAGGCGGGAGCCCAGCTCTTCATCGATAATCTCTCTGGCAACGACCTCGTGAGGCTCATGTTCTTCTCCACACGGGTTAACTGGGCACGCAGGGATCCAGGCCCGGTTTCAACCACAAAGCCAGCTCTGGTGAATGCCATCAACGAGGCCTTCGCCAGCGGCGAGACAGCGCTCTACGATGCCATCGGCACCGCCCTTGCCGAACGCGGGGATCCGCAAGGAGCCATCCGGGCCGTCGTCGTTCTGACTGACGGACGCGACACGGCGAGTTCAACCCGGCTCGAGGACTTGCTCGTGCTTCTGCAACGAGCCTCTGGTGCCGAGGAGGGAAGCGGTGGCACCCTGCCCCGGGTCTTCACAATCGGCTACGGCTCGGGTGCGGACCCTGACATTTTGAAGCGCATTTCCGAAGCCGGGGGCGGCGCTTTCTTCTCCTCGGATCCCAAGAACATTCGTTCGGTGTACACCGAACTCGCGACTTTCTTTTGAGCTGCCGGGAAAAGAGGAGGTAAGTCGTGTCAGTCCAACTGAAAGCCCCCGCCAAGGTTCTGATCTTCTTGATGGGCATCGGCCTTCTGGGATACGCCGCATACAGGTATGGGTGGATCCCCAAACACCTCTTTTCACCGGAAACCGCGGACTCGCGAAAGGTTTCTGGGGATGTCCTCCAACTCGACTTTCTATACGGCACGGAGAAAGAACGATGGCTGAACGCGGCTCTTCACGAATTCAAGAAAGAGCGCCCGGACATCCAGGTTAACGCAAAAGGCATGGGCACTCTCGAGTCCATCCGGGCCATCGTGGACGGCAAGGAGAAGCCAGCCGTCTGGTCACCGGCTGACGAGATTGCTCTCAACCTCCTCGAGACCGAATGGTCACTCGCCCGGGGCTCTCTTCTTGTCGAGAAGGAAGGCGAGAGGGCGCCCCAGCCCCTCGTGTTGACTCCCCTGGTCGTGATCGCATGGGAGGAAAGAGCAAACGCCATCGAGAAAGCGGGAGCGGGACCTCTCACGAGTTGGACGGCCCTGCACAACCTCGCGACCAACCCAAAGGGCTGGCTCGGAATCGGGGCACCGGCGGAATGGGGCTTCGTGAAACTTGGACACACGGCTCCGAACGCCTCCAACTCTGGCATGCAGACTCTCGTCTTGATGGCCTACGCCTTTCATCAGAAGACGGCGGGCCTCAAACCCGAGGACGTCCTGAACGAAAAATTCCAGAAGTGGATGAAGGAGATCGAAACAGCAGTAGGCAAATTCGGCGCGTCTTCCGGTACCTACATGCGCGAGATGGTTCTGTATGGTCCGTCCAAGTACGACATCATCTGGAACTACGAGAGCGTGGCCATTGGCGACATGGGCGCGGCACAGGGCCGGTGGGGCAACCTCACCATTCATTATCCAAACCCGACCCTCTGGTCGAATCACCCTTACACGATTCTCAGGGGTGACTGGGTTTCTGAAGAGCAGAAGAAGGCAGCACTCGACCTGCGGACCTTCTTGCTCTCACGGCCCGTTCAGCAACAGGCCCTCCAATTTGGCTTCCGGCCAGCCAACCCGGAGGTTGGGCTCAAGAACCAGGATCCTCAGAATCCGTTCAACCGGCTCAAAGACGCCGGAATCCGGATCGACATTCCGCCCGTGGCCGAATCTCCGAGCGGCGAAACCGCCCGGCTGCTTCTCGAAACCTGGCGCCGGGTGACCAGTTCCGAAAACCGGTAACATGAAAAGATGACGAACGCACCACGGCCAGACATCACGGTCAAGGATGCCGTCATGAACCAGTACCAGGCGATCTTGCTGGCGGGGACAGCAGGGTTTTCCTTGCTTTCGGCATCCTGGTTTCCGTTTCTGATTCTGGCAGGCCTGGAGTTCGTCATCTTGCCCCTCGTCGTGGGGAACCAGCGGCTCGCCAATGCCCTGGAAATGCGGAAGAGGGCCCAGTTGCCCTCCGTGGCCCCCTCGTCAACCCTAATCAGCGCCGACGGACTCGATCTCGAAAAGAAAGAGAGGTTTCAGGAACTCGTAAGGCTCACATCCGCCGTCGAGAGAAACTACCAGCGGCTCTCACAGGAATCGCAAACCCTTCTCCTCTCACAGAAATCCAAGGTCGATTCCATTCTGCAGACGGCCGTCTCTCACTTGAGGGCCCTGCAGTCCTATTCGGAACTGGATCGCGAGCGGCACACAGAGAAAGACCCCGCCGCGGAGATCATGGCACTGGAACAGAGAATCAGTGACCCCGCGACGCCACCAAACGTCCGCGAGCGGCTCCAGCAAACACTCGAGTTCAAAAACCGGCTCTTTTCGACCCTGCAGAAATCTCGAGAAAACCGTGAGGCTCTCGAGGCCGATCTGGAGACACTCGAAACCGCGCTCAGGATTCTGGCTCAGGAGTCCGTGGGTTTGACAGCAGCCGGCGAAGTGGCCGAACGGCTTGACGACATCGTGCGCAAGGCGGAGGAAACTGGCCGGGAAATCCGTGACTTCGAGCGCTGGGCCGAGGACATGCGAGCCCTGCGGCCGCGCGCTGGGGTTGATCTCTAAAAAGTAGGAGATTTCGGGAGCCTCACTGACTCTCTCGCCCGGGTTTCCTCACGGGGCACGTCTCTCCTGCCCCCGTGGGTGTGACGGGAAATACCGGAAATGCCCCGTGACCGGGAATGAAAACAGAATGTCTTCCTCGGCGGTTCCCGCCCCGATATTGTGAATAATGAGCGGCACCGCACCCCGCGCAACAGCATCAGAAACGAGCCCGATGTGCGGGAGGTTCCCCGGCAACCGCCACGTGACGATGTCTCCCGGCGCGTAAACACGGGGATCGCGGGTCACTTCGAGGCGAGATCCTTTCCTCGAAAAGAAGGCAGCAAGATTGGGGACACGCCGGTGATCGATGTTCCGGTCTGGCTTCGTGAGCCCCCAAATCTTGGGGTAGGCTTGCCAGTTTGCCCGAATATCTTCGTGAACCAAAACCTGAAGGTCGAGCCCCATCGCGCGAAAAGCTCTGATCAGAACGTCCGTACACACTCCCCGATCGGCGGGGACGTCGCCGCCTGGATAGAGAAGACGCTGATAGGAGCCGTCATAACGTGTCGTGACCCCAATCTGAGAGCGTGCGGATCGAATGAGTAACGCTGGCTGCTCCTCGGCGGGTGCCAAAACTGTGAAGAACAAGGAGATGAGACACGGTAGCGCGACAGCGACTCGTGACTGCGCCCGGCCCATCGCTCGATTCCTCATGAAACGGCCAGTCTTTCGAGTTCGATTCCGAACGGGGCGAGCATCTTTCCGAGCCGAGAAGCCGGGTACTCGTAAAGTGCGATGACGGGACGCTCCGGGAGCCGTCCGATGAATTCACGCGCATCGGCAAGGGCAAGGCCCGTCATGTTTCGGATGATCGAGGCAGCTGCATGCGCACTGTCCCCCCCGAGAGGCCTGACGGCGCGAAGCCGCCAGTTCACACGGGCCATGCTCTCGTTTCGTTCGATGCGCCGGAGTCCGTTCAGTGTCGACAGCACCGTCAGCCTGTCTCCATTCTGAAGGCGCCCCTCGTCTGGAGGCATGAGCCTGGCTTCGTGCACGGCAAAACCTGCTGGACGGTGGAAGATGGGGACGACTCCAAACCCATACGCCGCATCGCCCATCGTCAGGCCTTCGAGCGTGTCCCCTTGTGCGATCTCGAACTCGGTGACGAGAACGGTGCGGCCATTCAACTGAAAAAGAGAGGTGACATTCTCGCCATAGGCGGCAGAGGCAAAGGCCTCGGCCGAAAGAGCGTAGGCGCTAAATGCCTGCACTCTCGGCAGGAGGCCGTAAAGACAACGTCCGAACTCTGCGTCCATGACACGAATCGAAATTCCCAGGGGGTCCGCCGTTTCGCCGCGTAAACTCACCGCCAGGAGCGCGGCCTCGAGGTTCAACACCTCGTCATCCGTCACCGCGACGAGCCCGCGAGCCCGCTCGACATGGGCCCGTCCGAGCTGTTGCAGGTGATCCCCTGAGAGGAACCCGGCCCCCGGGAGCCGGATGATGGAGTCACTCTCCGCCGTCAGACAAAGGACCGGGAGTTTAAGTACCTGGGTAATGAATTCCGCGACTCTCCTCCCCACACGTCCGAACCCCACGATAATGAAGTGTCCCGATCTTGGAATGCGGCCGCGCCGGGCCACGAGATCGATCCGCAAAGAGAGGATCCGGTCGGCGATCAGACCAAAGACGCCCAGGATGAAGAGGATGCTCGTGAGGGTGATCAGAAGGCACACCAGAGCAACCCACCACGGGACCGGGTCCTCCTGGAGCCCGCCAAAGACATCCCCAAACCCGCCCAGCATCAGGATGACGCCAGACGATGTGGCCTTGAGCCAGGACATCTTAGGAATCGTGCCCTTGAGAATCAGTGTTCCGGTCAGCCACAGAAAAGCGGCCAGGAGGCAGCCCGCACCCGTGAGCATCCGGGTTCGATCGGCCTCGATCCAGTGAAAGAACCCGGAGAACTTGGAAGCGAGACCGCCCCTCAAGAACGTCCTGTAAAAGGAACGGATGTGCTCCCAATCGAAGGCCGAATCGGTTGTCTTAGGCCCAGACTCTTCTGTGTGCGTCTCGACGAGTGCGATCACGTCCCCCTCTCTCAGGACAGCTTCAGGTTCCCACTGAAAGAAGGCTGTTGCCGGACTGAACCTCTTTTCCGCGGGCCGTGCGAGACTCAGAAGGCGGGTTCCTTCCCGGTGCAGCCGGTGGACGGGAACTCCTTCCAGAGGGTCACCCTTTCCGATCTCTCTCTCCACGATTCGCAGAACGTGGTTCCCGGCAGAGAAAACACCGAGGGTCCCGTCGTGAAGAGCCGAAAGAGCAAAGGCCGGGGCTGGCAATTCGGTCGGATCGAGAGCGGCCCAGTTCGGGATGCGGGAGCCCAGGAGTTCGTTCAACCGGTCCCGGGAAGACCTGACGACAACGCGTAAACGCGGGTTCAGCCGGCGTGCCACGAGAGCGGCCGCGACATTGACCGATTCCGTGCTCGTCACGAAGAGAGCTGTCCGGCAAAAACGGATCCCCGCCTTTTCGAGGACTTCCTCTTGCCGGCAGTCTCCGATGAAGAGACCGCCGTCAAAGAGACGCTCCTCACACGGAACATCCCAGGTCACGAGCGGAGAGGCATCCACCCCGGTCACCCTCACTTCCGCCTCGTGCCGCGCGAACTTCTTGAGGTGAAGCGCGCAGTGCTGGCCCAGGCTGCCGAGACCGCAAATGAGGAATGTGTTCACAGGGAGGGTCTCTCGGCAGCCCGTGGTCCCAGTGGAACTAGCTGCCGCCCACGATCGATGCGGTGCTGATCAGCTCTTCCAGGAAAGCCAGGGCGACACGGCCTGAGATTGCGAACGGGTCAAACGTTGGCTTCTCGGAGTACTTCAAGACGATCCCCGTATTGAGTTTGTTGACTTCCACCTTGCCCATCCGCCAGCTCGAGAAGCGGCGCTCGTGAACTTCCGCATAGTCGAGAATCGTGACATTCGTGTGCCGGGGGTCCTGCACGAGCCTTGCGTAGAGCTTATTCGCCTCTTCACGGCTCCCCTCAATCACCTGCATGAAGACATCGCCGCTGCAGACGCAAAGGACACCGGTGATGCCCGCGTCTGGGTTGCGTTGCCGGGACTGAGCCAGAATCTGGCTAATCATTTCATCGTTGACCGGGCTGGTGGATTTGCTGGCATAGATGAGACGTACGAGCACGTTTCCTCCTCAGGACCGGTCGCTGTTGTTGAGAAGAGCCAAGAATTCGCGCCGCAGATTGGAGTCTTTGAGAAAACTCCCGCGCATCACGCTGTTGACCATTTGCGAGTCCATGTCTTTCACGCCGCGCCACTGCATGCAGTGATGGTCAGCCTTCATCACGACCGCGAGGCCATCCGGGTGCATCTTTGATTGCAGGAGATCGGCCACCTGAATGATCGCTTCTTCCTGAATCTGCGGACGGGCCATTACCCATTCGACGAGGCGGGCGTACTTGGAGAGTCCAATGAGGGCCGAGTGCTCGTTGGGCATGACACCGACCCACAGCTGACCGATGATGGGACAAAGGTGATGCGAGCAGGCACTGCGAACGGTCACTGGTCCCACGATCATCAATTCGTTGAGCCGGGAAATATTTGGGAACTCCGTGACTGGCGGCATCGGGACATAACGGCCCCGGAAGACTTCGGTGATGAACATCTTGGCAACCCGGCGCGCCGTGTCTTGGGTGTTGTGATCGTTCTGTGTGTCGATAACGAGTGATTCGAGCACGCCCTGTAGCTTGGCCTGCACTTCTTCTTGAAGTTCCGAAAGCTCGCCGTGCTCGATGAAATCGGCGATGCTGTCGTTGGCGTGGAATCTCCGTCCGGAAGCTCTCACGCGCTCGCGGATGCGATCCGACACGCTCGCCGGACCGTCGGGCTTCTCCATGATCTGATCCTCCCAAAAGGATGATAGCGGCTTTCGCCGCCGCGAAGGCCTTGCCGCCAAGAGAGCGGCCCGACGCGAACCCGCGTGGTAGCCCGCCCCGCAAATCCGGGGGCATGAAGAAGGACGCCCGGACGATCCGGGGCTCAGGAGAATGAGTGCCTTGCGTGAGCGGGGATACCGCCGAGCGCTCCGATATCTGGAAACCGCCTCACGGATCCCCCGGAGAGGGACCTTTCGCCGAACCGCCAGCGGTTTCCCGTAAGCCAGGTGTCGATGAAGGACCGGCTCCCAAAAATCACTCCTTCGGAAAGGTACCGGATCCGGTTACGAAGCGCCGCCCCAACAGGAATTTCGCCCTTTTGGGCCTCTGCTTCTGACACCGCATCTCGTGTGAAACCCTTGCGAACCGGGGTTTCTTCGCCCGCCGCGTAGAGGAGCCGCCGGTACTCCGCTTGCACGATCCGCCATTGTTCGGGTTTGCGAGCCATCAAGGATCGAATCCCTTCCCGGGCGCGTTCGCCGCCCTCCACAGCTTCCGCGTAGCCGCAGAACTGGTAGTCAACCGGGTCGCTCGTTATGCCCGCCCGAATTGGGTTCAGATCGATGTAGAGCGCCATGGTCATGAGGGTTGTTTCCTCCCCCTCGACGATGACGCTTCTGAAACGCCCCTCCCACAGAGTGCCCGACCGCTGGTGATTCCGGTTGTAGTGACTGCTGAAGCGCTGTTTAAGCGACTTCATGAAGTTCGAGAGGCTGAACATCCGGCGCGTGAAACTGGCGAGCCGAGTTTGGATCATCTCCAGAAGGCCAGCATCACGGAAAGCGTCGAGTTCGCGGCGCAGAGCGATGACGAATTTCGCCGGGTAAAGGGCGGCGACGCGGGAAAGAACATCTTCCTCCGTCAGCTCTCTGGGTTCAGGAACCTCCACCAAGAGGTGGAAATGGTTGGACATGATGCAGTAAGTGAAGACCCTGAGCCCATAGAAGATCTCGCACTGCCGAAGGATCTTGCGGAAGGTCGCCTTTTCCGGGTCGCCCATGATGAACCTGCGGTCGACGACCCTTGAGATGCAGTGGAAGAACCCCGTCTGGGACCCTTCAACCGGAAATGCCCGTGCCCTTCGCATTTCAGAAGCCTATCATAATTTTGTCTGTCCCTAATCATCCTCTAATTATCCTAATCATCCCAATCATCCCCTCAGGCGCCCTATTCCCCCCGCCGATTCCTGAAAGCCAGGATACCGGCGGCCCCGGTGAGGCTCACCAGAAGCGCCACTATGAGGGCGAAACCGTGTTTATGCCCGGCGAAGGGAATTCCCCCGACGTTCATGCCAAAGAGCCCTCCGATGACATTGAAGGGCAGTGCCAGCACCGTGAAAATGGTGAGCAGGAACAGACTCCGGTTGTTTTGCTCGTTGATGAGCGCGGCCAATTCTTCTTGCAAGAGCTTCACACGCTCCACGAGGGCCGCCGAGTCACTAACCGCCGCCGAAAACTCCTCCGCCGATTGCCGCAGATCCTGCAGATCCTCCTCTCCAATCCACGAAGGCGGACGGGTCAGAAGCCGGAAAAGGGCCGCGGGTTCCGGAGCCAGAAGGCGTTGCACGCGGACGAGCATCCGCCTGAGGGAACCGAGTTCCTCGCGGCTGATCGAAGTGCGGCTCGCAAGAAGCCCATCCTCGATCAGGTCTACCCGGCCGCTGGCCTTGCGCAGTAACTCGACGAGCACGTCCGCCTGGTCCCTGAGAAGGTGCGCCAGTAACTCGGCCGACGAGCGGAATGTCTCCCCTGCCCGGATGGAGGCCCGCAGCCTATCGATCGACTTCAGGGGCCGTGGACGGGCCGTGACGAGCATGTGCGGCTCCACACTCAGACAAACGGTCGAAACCTCTGACGCCTCTTGTCCGAAATCGAACAGGACGTCGTTGAAGATCCCGAGAAGGTGATTCCCGTCTCGTTCTACCCGGGTAGCGCTGGAGACTTCCTTCAGAGATTCGTGAAACGCATCCGGCAAATCCAGATGCTCCTTGAGCCACCGCTCAGAGGCAGCATTCGCGGTCGAGAAGTGGAGCCAGAAAAACGGGCTATCCGTCTCGCCGTCAGTCTCCTGCGAAAGCCAGGCGGCCGTCTCCTCCGCCGTGACCGCGAGAACCCTCTCGCCGGGCCGAAAGAGGTATCCCCACACAAGTCCATCCTTGTCGGAACCATAAAATCCGGATCCGCCAAGCCCGCCTCCCGCTATCGCTCCATCGTTCATTGCCACGAGAATATAGGAATAGCCCCACGAAACCGGATTTGGTTGGGCAGAAACGTGTCCCTTCTTTCAGACGCGCCCGCATGAGCCGCAGCATCTGACCGCGACACGTCGAAGACCTCCGAAGAGAATCCCCCCTCTATTCGCTCTTGAATCGCATCCGGCTCAGTTCGTCGGCGGAAGTAATCCACAACGCGGAGCAACTCACCGCGTCGATTCTCAGGGCGTATTCGGCACCTAACCTGACTTCCGAAGAGATTCAGCCTTGAGCGACCGGGGGCCCCCTTCGCGGGTTCAGTGAAGTCTGCGGCCGGGAACTCGACTCGATGTGGGAGGTTCCGTGAACGCCGTCCTGGGAGTATCGAACTGGCGGCGAGCTGACCTGTGCGACAATCCGCGGAAGTAACCTCAGCCGCGAGAAGGAGTACCGTCCGTGACGCTTCATCCCCTCGATGAGGGCCAGAATGCACTCCACGTTGCGCTTCTTGCGCTGATTGAATTGCCGGTCTCGGCGCCGGCAAGGATACTGGGGCTAAACTCGTGAAAGAGGGTTCTTGGAGGTGTCACGATGCCGGCCTTCCGTTCTCCATCCTCGCGCCACGCGCTTTTCGCCGCGTCTTTAGCCGTCATCTTCATCGCCTTCCTTTTTCCCGCCACGAGGCCCCTCTCAGCGGCTGGGTTCTCAAACCGCGGCCCTTTCGGCGGCGACATCCAGTCGCTGGCCGTTGATCCTCTCACCCCCAGCACGATGTATGCCGGAACATCGACAGGCGGGGTCTTCAAGAGCACGGACAACGGAGCCTCCTGGCGGCCCGTGAACAACGGCCTCCCGGAGAATGAAGTCATTTCCCTCCTCACGGATCCCGTTTCCCCGGGCACCGTCTACGCGGGTCTCGACGGCGGCGGACTCTACAAATCGATCGACGGCGGTTCCACGTGGGCTGCCGCCAGTACTGGGATCACCGCGCCCAGCTCGATAGGAATCCTTGCTCTCGCCGCCCATCCCGCGCAGAAGGGCCATCTGTATGCCGCTGTCTACTATTCAGGAGTCTTCAAAACAGAAAACGGCGGGGCGAGCTGGGTATCTTTCAGCACGGGGCTTTCGGAGAAGCGGGTGCGCGCCCTGGTGATTGACCAGCTGAATCCGCTAAGGCTCTATGCCGGGACGGAAACCGGCGTCTTCCGGAGCGTGGATGGCGGCCTCACGTGGGGCCGCATCAACAACGGCCTCACAGCCACGGCCATCCAGGCGCTCGCGCTCGACCCCGCATCCTCCTCGACTGTCTACGCAGGAACAAATGGAGGTGTCTTCAAGAGCACGGACGGGGGTGACCACTGGAGTATCACGGGGCCCGGATTGACTACGAACAGCGTGCTCTCTCTCGCGTTTACGCGCGCCGGGCTCTTCGCGGGTCTCTGGGGCGGAGGCGTTTGCCGGACGGTGGATGGCGGCCTCACGTGGATCCCCGTTTTCACGGGCGCCGGGCACACGGCCACACCGCCCATCACGTGGTCCGTCGCGGCCCAGCCCGGAAGCCCGGATACGATCCTGGCTGGCACTTTTCCCTCCGGACTCTTCCGAAGCATTGATGGAGGGGAAACATGGGGCCGGCTGCCGCTGCCAAACACCTCCATTGCGGCCCTCGCCACCGACACTCGAGCACCGGGCTGTGTTTACGCGGGGACCATTTCGAATAGGCTCAACCGCAGCACCGACGGGGGCACGACGTGGGCGGCAAGCACCCCATCCCTCTTCGAGTTTTCAGCAGACGCCCTCGCCGTGGCCGTCGACCCGGCCGACAGCAAGCGGATCTACACCGGGAACTTGCTCGGCGGAATCTCCAGAAGCACCGATGGGGGCGCCACGTTTTCATCTACCGGACTCTCTGCACCCGGTTCCTGGGTTCACGCGATTCTCATAGACCCTACCCAGCCCCAGACGCTCTACGCCGCCACGGACCGGCCCGGGTTTTCGAAGAGCACAAACGGCGGAGCGACGTGGCAGAGTCCCGCAACGGCGATGAAGGGCCTTGAAGTGGAGGCGCTGGCGATGAACCCGTCTAACCCAAGAGTCCTGTATGCGGGCACCTTCGGAGGCGGCGTCTTCCGTAGTGACGACGGCGGGACAAACTGGATGGCTGTGAGCACGGGCATCCCGAACAACAACCAGTACATCTCGTCGCTCCTCATCGATCCGAGGGCGCCAGACACAGTTTACGCAGGGGTCAACGGGGGCGTCTACTATTCAAACGACAAGGGGAATCACTGGACTTTCCACGGGTCCGGGCTCCAGTACATGCTGGTGAAAGCGCTCGCAATGGACCCGGCGCCCGAAGCCACACTCTTTGCAGGGGTTTCGGGGTGGGGCGCGGGCGTGTACCGGTGCTCTGGCCCAAACCAGGGCTGGAGCCAGTGGAATGACGGAATTGAAGATCTCAGAATCACGGCTCTGGCCGCCAGCCCCGAGAGCACCGGCCTCCTCTATGTAGGGACCGAGGGCGCCGGGGTCTACGTTGCCGAGCTACACGAGAAGCCGAAGCAGGCGCTCAATCTCTCGAATAGAAGGGTCTCTGTAACTGTCGAGTGGAAGAACCACTACAGCGGGCAGACGGGAACGGCATACGCCATCCCGCAAAGAGACGAGTTCGGGTTCTTTTACTTCACTGACCCAAACAATCCGGAAGTCTTCGTGAAAGTTCTGGATTTCGGTGGAGCCGGTGCCCTCTGCTTCGTGGGCGGCCTCTCTGACTTCTATTACAAAGTCACCTTCAAGGCTCTATCGACGGGCCAGACTCTTGTTTTCGAGAAACCTGCCGGACAGTATGTTGGATTTGCGGACAACGGCGGCCTGAAGTTCAACCGCCGGGAATCCGGCTTGGACTTGGCCCCGCATGGAGCTGTTCAGACTGGTATTCTTCCCCTCGCGCACCAGGAAGTAACCCCGGCACAGCCGGAACCGCTCGCTGATCAGGGACTCACCCTCTCCCAGGGGCGAGTGCTGGTGACTGTCGACTGGAGGAACCAGTACAGTGGCCAGAGCGGGACGGCATACGGCATCCCGCAAAAAGACGAGTTCGGGTTCTTCTATTTCACCGATCCGGGCAACCCGGAGGTTTTCGTCAAGGTTCTGGATTTCGGCTCGGGCGGCGCGCTCTGTTTCGTGGGTGGCCTCTCGGACTTCTTCTACAAGGTCACGTTCCGGCTTCTGCGCACGGGTCAGACGCTCGTTTTCGAGAAGAACGCCGGGCTTTACCTGGGGTTTGCCGACAACGGAACACTGCGATTCTGAGATTTCAAAACTACGCCCTGGCCTTTCGAGGCGCCACGATTTAGCGGCCACGCACCCCCGCCGCCAGATCCACCAGGCCCCTTTCGTCACTGCGCCACGGGCACAGTGAACGTGAAACAGGCCCCCGTTGACCGGTTCTCGGCACGAATCGAGCCTCCGTGCGCCTCGACCGCCAGCCTGCAGAAGAGAAGGCCAAGACCGCTGCCGCTGGCTCGATGTCCCCCGGTGACGAACTTCTCGAACAACCGCTCGCGCAGTTCGAGCGGGATCCCGGGTCCCTCGTCAGTGACATCCACCCGTACCATTCCCTCTGAATCACCTCCCAAACTTGCAAAAATGCGGACTTCCTTTCCGGCGGGTGTGAATTTGATGGAGTTGCCAACCAGATTCTGAATCACGCGTCCGAGAAGGCCACGGTCCGCCATCACCCGGGGGATGTCCGCGGGAATGTCGTTGATAAGACTGATCGCGCGAGGCAACGCGAGAGGACGCTGCAGTTCCAGAATCTCAGCGGTGACGGTTGAAAGATCGACAGGCTCGAGATTGAGAGGCATGGACCCCTCTTCCAGACGGCTGACATCCAGGATGGCATTCACCAGAGACAGTAACTTCACAGACCCCACGCGCGCCAGGCGCAGCATTTCCGCCTGGCGGGTCGAAATGGCCGGCCCGAGCGAGACGCCCAGCATCTCGATACTGGCCTGAATGGAAGTCAGGGGATTCCTCAGATCGTGTACGAGAGTGTGGGTAAGGTCCTCGCGCATCTGCTCGACAGACTTCCTCACGGTGATGTCCTCCGCGATCCCGGCAACCCGGTCCACCCGTCCGAGAGCGTTCACGATGGGAAAAGTACGGGAACGAATCCAGCGAAGGGAGCCGTCAGGGCGCTGGATTCGGTACTCCACGTCATAGCCCCTATCTTGGTGAGAGAAACTCAGAACCAGCATTTCCCGGTCAGCAGGGTGCACGCTCTCGAAGAACTCGCCGACATCCTGCGTGATGACACGGCCCCAGATCCGTTCAAATGCCGGACTCATGTAGATCAGAGCAGGGGGCTCTACCGCCCTCATGAAGAAGGCGGCATCGATGTTCTCGGCCAGCTGTCGGAAGCGTTCCTCGCTTTCTCTCAGTGCGGCCTCGGCTCGTGCCCGTTCCGCCAGTTCGTCCTGCGCGGCCCCGTACAGCCTCGCGTTCTCGATCGCAACGGCTGCCTGAGAGGCAAAAGCCATTGCCAGTTCCGCTTTCCGCGGGGTATAGAAACCCAGTTCGCGCCTGTGCATGGCCAGCATTCCGATGAGCCGTTCGCCGAACAGCAGCGGAACCCCCAGCCACGATCTCGTATTGGAGGTCGAACTCTGCTCAAAGGCCCCGTCGGAATAGGACCCGGCATCACGAATCACGGGGTGGCGCTTCTCGAGGACCTCCAGACTGCGGCCATCTCCCGCAGCCGGATCAAAAATGTGTCCCACGAACGCTGCCGCGCGGCCGCTCCCCGCGATGATCTCCAACTTGCCATCTTTCAGTTCCTGGATCGAGGCACTGTCCGAGGGAACAACCTTCTGGAGTTCCACCAGGATGAGGTCGATGACAGTGCGGCGGTCGATTGTTGTCGAAAGGGCACGCGTTGCGGCTTGCAGCCGCTCTGCCGTTTCGCGCGCACTGTGTTCCCGCTCGAACAAGAGAGCATTGTCCCGTGCCAGCTGTTCCGCTCTCTCTTTCTCGGTGGCAAGACCCTGGGTGCGCTCCTCCACGAGGCTGGTCAGCCGTTGCTCGCGCGCCCGCAGGCCCCGGACACGAAGCCGGTAACCGGCGGTCACGAGACTGGCGATAAAAAGCGCGCACAAGATCGCAAACGTCCGTGTCTGATGGAAGCGGGGATGAACGCGGACATCAACTGATGTTCCCGTCAGACTCCAGGGCCCCTTTCCCGTTCTCCCCACAGCTCTAAAGACATACGTGCCAGGCGGAACACTCGTGTAAACGGCTCGCTGCCTCCCGCCGGCATCCACCCAGTCAGCATCTAGCCCATCCAGCCGGAACCGCACGGAGGCCCGGGCCGGCCCGAGCGCGGAGAGTGTGGCATACCCGAACTCGATGCGGGCGGCACCGGGCGGCACATCGATGCCGTCCTCGAAAGCCACGGGGCGTCCGTCGACAAGAACCTCCTCGAGCACAATCAACGGAGGACGCGTATCGATACGAACGGACGCGGGATCAACAACCGCATATCCGCGAGCCGTGGCGAACCAGAGTCTCCCATCGCGCATCCTCATGCCAGCGGGCTGGCCCGGGGCCGTACACTGATTGCTCTTCAACCCGTCGAGTCTGTCAAAGTTGTCGATGTCGAGAACCGGCGAAATAGAGCCCTCGGTGGACCGGCGGCGGACGCGAGAGACTCCCCGGCTGGTGCCAAGCCAGAGATCGCCAAACGAGTCATCCCGAATCTGGGTGACGGAATCACTCGGAAGTCCGTTGGCGCTCGTGAACGATAGGAATTTTCCATCCGCAACCCGCCTGGAAAGGCCACCGTTCGTTCCCGCCCAGAGCACTCCTTTGGAATCGATCAAGAGAGCCAGAATCAAGTTACTGGCCAGCCCGTTTCGCGTGGTAAAGGTCTCGAAGCGCCCGTTTCTCCGGCGAACTAACCCGCTTCCGTCGGTGCCAATCCAGAGACTCCCGTCACCGTCTTGAGCGAGTCCAATGAGGGACGCCAAGGGAAGACCGTCCGGCACCCCGAAGCTCTTCCAGAATTTGCCGTCAAAAACGCTGAGCCCGGCAACTCCGGCGGCCCAGACATGTCCCGTCTGGTCGACGAGGATCGCCCGGATGTTGTCGCCGGCCAGGCCATCGCGCGATGAGTACCCTTGCCAGCGCCCCTCCGCGAGCCGCCAGACACCAGCTCCATAGGTGGCGACCCACAGACTCCCATCCGGGGACTCGGCAATCGATCTCACACCGATTGGACGTCCCACCGGGAGAGACGAGGGGACGAACCGGCCCCCCTCGAGCCGGTCGAGTCCGCCCGCTGTTCCAGCCCAGAGCGTTCCACTGCGGTCCTCGAACGAGGTGTAGACAAAGTCACGGGAAAGCCCCTCGCGGGCGGTGAAAGCGGTGAAATTGCCATCCCGGAGCCGGTTCGCTCCCGCGCCGTTGGTGCCAATCCAAAGCGTGCCCCCTGCACCGCTTGCCAGGGCGTAGATGACGTCTCCCACACCATCCCGCGAGCCCAGAAACGAAAGCTGACCGTTCGCCCACCGGGCCAGGCCGCGGCCGTTCGTTCCAATCCAGAGCGTTCCAGCCTCGTCCTCCAGGAGCGCCGAGATATTCGCTGAACCGAGTTGGGCAAGGCCTTCGGGAAGCGGCGCGAGACGGCCGTTCTCGAACCTGAAAAGACCGGAACCAGCCGTTCCGCCAAAGAGCCCTCCATCGCGGGTCGCTATCACGGCCGTGACGGGGCTCTGGGGAATTCCCTCCGCGGCGGAGAAGGACGTAAAGGAACCGTCTGGCGCCCTTCTGCGCAAGCCCTGTGATTGCACGGCAAGCCACAGCATCCCATCAGTGGTCTCTGCAATCCCCGACACCGCCCGTCCAGAGTCCTCAATGGCGAACCGCTCGATCCGTCCTTCACGGTAACGGGCCAGCCCCCCGCCGTTTGTACCTATCCAGAGCCCACCATTCGTACGGTCCATAAGAAGCGAGAGAACGATGTCTGACGGGAGACCATCCCTCTCTGTCACGCGTGCAAACGAGTGCCCATTCCACCGCGCGAGGCCTCCGCCATTGGTACCTACCCAAATCTCCCCTTTCCCGTCCTGACACAGCGCTCTGATTCCGTTATTTCCGAGGCCATCGGCCTGGCTAAAGACCTTGAAACGAGAGCCCTCGAAGCGTGCGAGTCCATCATAGGTGGCCAGCCAGACATACCCGTCACGGCCCTGCAGAATGGAGTTCACGGTTGCATTGGGCAGCCCCTGATCCGTCGTCCACGTATCGAGACCGTATTGAGTGAGCGCCTTCGCGGGATCTAGACCGTCAGCCGCAAGGCAGCTTTCAGCGGCAGCCAGCAAAAGTGTCATCGCTGCTACCATGAAGACCTTAAAAAGACAACGGCCGAACGGAAACATGTTCGTCGAAGGGAAATGTTCGCACGGGCCGGGGGTCAAGAGAAGCACAGATTTCTCTACCAGCGGCAATCCCGAAGCTTGTTGACGAGAGACCGGCAACCGGAGGCGTCTAGATGGTGCCGGCTCCCAAAAAGTGCCCTCCATGAAAAGAAGCGGCGGCGGCCCCCACCGCCGCCCCCCCCGGGTTGGCCGGAGCCCCGGTTGTTTGGGATTTTAGTTTGCATGTGAACGAACACCCCCTTCGCCCGCAACCCGTGGGTGTATTTTGGGGCCGGCCCCAAAAAATGTGCCCTCCATAAAAACACGGGGGGCGGCCCCCCCGGGCCGCGCCGCCTTGTTTGCCGTATCCCGTTGTTCTTCTCTATTGAAGTTCCATGGTCACGACAGCACCGCCCATCTGCGGGATGACCGTGCTCGTCTTCACAACCTTCCGCGAAGCCTGGTCAACCCAGAGTGTCGTCGAGCCAGGCTCGCCTTCCGCGGACGTCACATCCACTTTCCATGTCTTGAAGGATCCCGCCGGGACCTTGACGTCCTCGATACCTGTCACTTTCGCCTGCTTCAAGGCCGGCTTCTGTTTCTGGACCTCGAAGTTCCTGAACAGGGTGGAGTAGCCCTCGGCCAGCGGGAGCCGCGCGATGGAATCGTGAGCCGCGTTCCCTTCCGCAAACAGGGCGCCGCCAAGTTTCACCGAAACCATCTTCGGTTCGCCCCCCATGGCAATCGACCCGTTGGCTTTACCGGCCTCAAACGTCACCTCGACGGACATGGGACCCTGTTTGATCACACGTTTACGGGGCTCGAGAGTTCCCTTCTCGACCGTGGTCGTGTCCATCGCCTCGCCCATTGGCATCTTGGCCGTATCCGAAACGACCCAGAAAGTCCCCTCTTCCTTGACGACTCTCGCCGTCGAAATGGGAATATTCTGGGGTCCCGCCGCGATCGATCCTGAGTAGTTGAAAGTTCCTGCCACGAGATCCGCCACGGGTTTGGGTGCCGCAACGGATGCGGGATCGATCTTCTTTTCGAGAACAACCGTCTTCGGATCGACAGTAATTTCCTTCAGCCGGGCAACGACCTCGGGGGTGCCCCCTTCCTGTGCCCGCCCGCCGATGTGCCTGGCCAGGAAGGCCTCGGCCGCCGCCATGAGAGACATGCTGTTGACCGGACGCGCAAAACCGTGGCCTTCATCCGGAGCCAGGATGTACTCCACCGGGAAGCCGCGGTCACGAAGCGCGATCACGATCTGTTCTGATTCCGCCTTCTTCACGCGCGGGTCGTTGGCGCCCTGGGCGATGAGCAGCGGGGTCTTGATCTTGCTGGCTGAGTTCAGGGGCGAGGCCGCTTCAAGCAGCTTCTTCCCCTCTGGAGTATTGGGGTTTCCCATCCTCTGGTGGAAAACGATGCGGATCGATTCCCAGTAAGGCGGAATGGTCTCGAGAAGCGTGAGGAGGTTCGAGGGGCCAACGATGGAGACGCCCGCCGCATACACGTCGGGGGTGAACGCCGCGCCCGCGAGCGTTGCATAACCACCGTACGAGCCGCCCATGATGGCCACCCGCTTGGGGTCTGCAATACCCTTCGAAACAAGGTACTTCACGCCCCACGTGATGTCGTCCTGCATCTTGAGACCCCACTGGTTGTTCCCCGCGTTCAGGAATTTCTTCCCGTAGCCGGTGGAGCCGCGGAAGTTGGGCAACAGAACAGCGTAACCACGGTTTGCCAGGAACTGCGCATAGTTGTTGAATCCCCAGCTATCTCGCGCCCATGGGCCGCCGTGCGGCAGGATGACCACCGGGAGATTCTTGGCCGCGACTCCTTTTGGCAGAGTCAGATAGGCCGGGATCAAAAGCCCGTCGGAAGAGGGGTACTGGACCGGTTTCATGGATGCCATGTGCTGCCTTGGAATCCGCTCGCGAGCCACATATTCCAGGGAGAGCTTCTTCGTCTTCCGGTTGAAGAGGTAACGTGACCCTGGATCCACATCGGAATACGCGGCGACGAGCCAGATCTGGTCGTCGGCCGTGGTCGACGCTGGCATCACTTCCTTGCCGGGGAGCTTCTTTTGAAGAAGCCGGAAATCAGCCTCAAAAGCCTTGTTCTTGAAATAGATGCGAGTCTTGTCGTCCTCATAACTCGTGGCGATGAGATCGTCGGTGGCTTCGGAGAAAACCGCGTTACCGAAGTCGACTCGCTTCAGCGGGTCAGACTCCACGGCCTCCACTTTCTCCGTCGTGGGATCAAAGAGAATCAGGCCGGCCAGATCTGGCTCGCCCTTGTTTGTCTCCATGTAGACACGGACGCCGTCCTTGTGGAAGCGGACGGGCCCGCACGATTCAAAGACGTTACAGGTGTAGACCTTGGTGAACGTTTCCGGATCGACCCGGAGGATTTCCGTATCTCCGTTATCCGCCACGCGAGCGGCGAGGCGCAATTGCCCCTTCAGGTCGAAAACCCAGCTTGCAATGCGCTCGGTGTTCTTTCGCAGAAGGGTCCGCTCACCGGACGAAATCTTGACCTTGTAGAGGTCGTGCCAGGCGGCATCCCGGTCGTTCAGCCCCACGAAAACGGTGTCTGGATCGCTCTTGGGGACGGCGTAAATGATGGCTCTGGCCCCCTTCGCATCCGTGAGGTTACGGGCGGGCGGAGCGTCTTTCCCGGACTCCGCGGCGGCTGCTGGATCCACAGCCCAGACGTTGTAGTTCTCGTCTCCGTCCTTGTCTTGCACAAACAGGATGTACTTGCTGTCACGGCTCCAGAAGAAGCCCGGGATTGGCCTTTTCGGCTCGGCCGTCACGAGACGCGCCTTATCGTAGGAATCTCCCGTCTTCTTCACCCAGATGTTTCGCGTCTCTTTCCAGGGTTTCATGAAAGCTATGTACTTGCCGTCAGGAGAGATCTGTGCAGCCGCGATCTCTGGATTGCCGAAGAAAAGCTCGCGATCAAGTAGTGGCGGAAGGCTCTCGGCCTTGGCGGCCATGGTGGGCTTGACAGCTTTTACAGGCTTTTCGGCGGGTGCCGCAGCCGCGGGGGACGCGGCTGCGGGGGACGCGGCCGGGGCCTGGGCCAAGATTGGAAGGGAAGCCACCAGAAGCGCGGCAAGAGCGAGCCGCGCGTGGCGTGGAACGGAGAATGTCATCTTGGAAACCTCCTTCGGGTCGGATGCAGACTCATCCAATGAGATTTACGGCCAGGATCATTGGAAGTTCTACCAGTTCCATTCTTTGCACGTCACCTTACCTTTTCAAGAACCGTGCAACCGGGAGATGGTTCCGGTCCCGCTGCCGCGACGGCATACGCATCCCCGTTTTTCGAGACCTCAAAAAAGAGCGCTTCCTTGCCATTCCCACCACCTGTGTCTGGCTCGAGATCCAGGCGCAGGTGCCAGCGCTCCTCCTCACCGGTACACCTCTCGATGGCTCCGAACTCGGAGAAGAAGCCCCTCTCTGCCTGATGGAGCCGGCGGTGCAGGTTCTGCGCGCTCTCCTGAGCGGGTGGAAGAGTGAAGCGGCTGGCTTGCTCCCACGGGAACCCCGCCCACTCGTCGAGGAATCCAGCTGGATCCGAGGCGAACGGGGGAACTCGCTCGGCAAGCGAGCGCTTGATCCTGTAAGAGAGGATCCGGTCACGGTTGTGCATGCCGGAATCCAGGCTTTGACTCACGCGGAAGGTGAACGAAAACGCGCCAGGCGAAAGGAAAAATCCTGGCGAGTCGACATCTCCCATGAAGACCGAATCCGATCGAAACAGGAGTTCACTTGGCTTTTCGGGGTCATTCGCGGGAACAAGGACGCGAGTTCGCCCCAGTTGCCAGGCCGAGGTACACCAGGGGGAGATGTCGTTGGTGACGACAAAATACGTGCCGTCCGCGTTGCGGGGTGACACGCCGAACTGCAAGCTCCCCTGCGCCTCCGAGATCTTCCCGTACCCATTGCTCTCAGCCACGGCCACAAGAGGCCAGGCTGCCTGACGGCGTTCGAAGACGAACAGAGAGGAGTCTTGACCACATTCGATGGCGATATCGAGGGCCGCCGTGAGCACGTCTGGATTCAAGGGGGATCTCTGCAGGGAGATCTCCCGAAGGTCTCCATAGTGGCGCGGAGTGTCTCTTACCAGGCCGAGTCCCGCGCTTGCAAGATGTGCCACGGTCAGGGTGCGCAGAACGTCTGGGCCCTCGGCCAGCCCGGGATCCGCCCGAAGCAGGGAGGCCACGAGGGTCCGCACGAGCATTTTGGTTCGCGTCAGGTAGGCGGCAGCATGCAGCGGCACCTCACCAGGTTCCACGGACTCGGTCTCGAGGGGGATCTCTGACAGCAGGGACTGAATTCGCGCCAGTTCGTCGAGAGAATCACAAACCGGTTGAGGAGACTCCGGCTGGGGGCCGGTCCTGAAAGCCGGCTTTTGAAGCACGAGAATTGCAGCAGCCATGAGCAGAAGAATGAGGGCGATCGTTCGAGCGAGACGCACGTTGCCGGGGGATTCTACAACTCCCCTCCTATTGTCCGCGGCCAGGTCCCGACCTATGCTGGGGCTTCCGGGCGAAGCGCCCGAGGAGGTTCGATTGAAATCTCACTTGCCGATTGTTGTTGTCATGATTGCTGCAATATCTGCCGGTTCCGCCACGGGACTGCTGGCCCAATCCGCCAAGACTCCCGCTCCCCACGAGACGAGGGCCGAAGTTCCGGCTCTCGACCGTTTTCACGAGGTCATCTTCGAGATCTGGCACGACGCCTGGCCGGCCAAGAACACGGCAAAGCTCATCGAGCTTTTACCCCGGGTGAAGTCTGGCGTTGAAGATGTGGCGGGAGCGGAACTCCCTGGAATCCTTCGCGAGAAGAAAAAGTCCTGGGACGAAGCCGTGAAGAAACTCCGGATGATTTCGGCTGATTACGAGGCCGCAGCCACAGCCCGAGAGGAGAAGAAACTCCTGGAGGCCGCGGAAGCCCTCCACATGCAGTACGAGCGTCTCGTCCGAATTGTGAGACCTGCCGTCAAGGAGTTGGAGGACTTCCACTCCTCACTCTATGTCCTCTATCACTATGACCTTGCCAGCTACTCGCTCGAAAAAGTGAGAACCCGCAACAGCGAACTCGAGGCCAAGATGGCGGCTCTTCAGGGCGCCAAGCTTCCCGAGCGGCAGAAGGCCAAGCAAGAACCCTTCGATGCCGGACGCAACAAGCTGGCGCTTTCCGTGGCCACCCTCAAGACAGCCTGTATCGGGGGAGACGAACAAAAGATCAGGGCCGCCATCGAAGGAGTTCACTCCGCCTACGAGGCACTCGCCAAGGTCTTCGAGTAGAGGTTCATCGGGTAGATGTTAGCCGGGGCTTTCAAGCCCCGGCGAGGAAAGGACGTGAGTTTTGCCGCGTTCTTTCAAGGAAGGATGCCGGTAACGGCGAGCCGCCGGAGAAACGGGAGTACCCGGTACTAGCCCCTTGGTTTCGGCATCTCGCCCGGCTTGGGAAGGTCAATTCTCCTCATCGAACCGCTCGATCTGCGCGCCGTGAGAAGCTCTGGCGGACATTGCGGAACTGAAAGCGTGAACGTCGAGCCGTGTCCCGGAGCGCTTTTGCAGCTGACTTCTGCCCCGATGACGGCCGCCAGCTTCTTCACAACCGAAAGACCGAGTCCCGTCGAGGATTCACCCCCCGTCGGCTTTGCGGAGAGCTTCGTGAACGGCTGGAAAAGGCGTTTTTGGTCGTCCTCGGTGAGCCCGGGCCCCTGGTCAATAACGGCAATCTCGATCGCCCGGTGTTTTGGATTTATACGTACAAAAACCTCCTTGCCAGCGGGCGAGTACTTGACGGCGTTTGACACCAAATTATCCAGGATTTCAACCAGAAGTCTTGGATCAGTCAGAGCTTTTGGCAGCTGAGGCGCGCTCTCGAGAAGCAGTTTCTGGCCTTTCCCTTCGGCCCGGAGCCGGTGGAGTTCGAAGACCTCGTCCACGAGGGGCAGCAGATCCACGGGCTTCGACTCCGTGTGCACGGTTCCCCTCTGGATGGCGTTGACCTCGAGCAGGTTCTTGACGAGGTCGAACATCCTGGCCGCGGCACGGTCGATTTTCTCGAACATCACTTCTTGTTGGGCCCTGGGAATGGAGGACATCTGATTGAGAACTTCGACATACCCCCGGATCACCGCAAGTGGATTCTTGAGATCGTGCGCCACGATCCCGAGGAGTTCGTCTTTCTCATCATTGAGCCGGGCCAGCTCCTCGTTTGCCGTCGAAAGCTCCTCCGTTCTCAGATCCACCAGTTGTTGGAGCTTCTCTTGCTCGCGGGCCAGGGCACGCAGGCGCGCGCGGTAAACCATGCTGGCCGAAAGACCAACGAATCCGGCTGAAAGAAGAACCACGAGGGCTTGAAAAAGCCGGGATTCGGACGTTCTGGCCGGCACTCTGATCACCCGGCGTGCGCCATGTTCTGAAAAGGGTCCTCCTGCAACGCTGCAGATCACTTTGAATACGAACTCCCCGGGAGGTAACCCCGTGTAGAACGCTGCCCGGCGCGTACCGGCCTCCACCCAGCCAGATTCGTACCCCTCCAGGCAGTACCTGAACCGGAGGCTCTCGGGCGAATCGAACGCCGCAGCCGTGTAGCGGATCTCGAGGTCTCGATATCCGAGGGGCAGCTCAACGGCCGCCGCGTTCTTGATGCGGGTATCGCGCGAGCGGATTTCTTCCACCAGCAGAACAGGCTCGGGCCGCACGGGACGGCGCGCCCTCGAGTCGAAGAACGTCAAACCCCGGTCCTTGGCAAAGTAGAGCTTGCCCTCTGGGCCACGTGCACAGATAGGCTGAGAACCGGCGATGCACTTGGTACTGGGAAGACCATCCGTGATGTCGTACGTCTCAAAAGAAACCGTGGCGGAAATGCCATCGGCGACCTCATCCAGGCTCTTCTTGAACGCTGCCATGACCCCGATACTGGAGTTGATCCACAGCTTTCCCTGGCCATCCTCGAGGATTCCGTAGAGCGTCACTTCCTCAGGCAGGGCTTCCTTTGGGATTCGTGAAAGCCGGCCGTTCTTGAACCTGAAGAGACCCGGGCTGGCTCCAATCCAGAGAGCGTCATCTGCATCCTCGTAAAGAGCCATGATGCTCACGGGAGGAATGCCCTCTTTCTCTGAAAACACCGTGACCTTCCCCTTGCGAAACCGATTCAGTCCGGCCCCGAACGTCCCAACCCAGAGATCCCCGTTGCGCGCCACGGCGACCGGACCTGTTCTCCTACTTGAAAAGCCCTCAGCGGGACCGTACTGCGCAGCGGGCTTTTCCCCATCCAGAATGTGAATCCCCTGCCCGTTGGTCGTCACCCAGATACGGCCTTCCACGTCTTGTGCAATCTCCGAAACTGTTATTCCGTCAATGACGGTCCGGTCCTTTGCGACCCCTCCTGTTCCCAGACTCAGGATGGCAAGCCTGCTGCGCGTGCCGGCCCAGAGCCGCCCCTCGCGGTCCTTGAAAAGGCTGCGGACCTCCTCCCGGGCAAGCCCCGCTAGCCGGGCGCCGCCATCTTCAATCGCATACACACCCGCGGAGGTTCCAGCCAGCACCACTCCATCAGGGCCGGCGAGCACGCACCTCACGCCAAACGGCAACCCGTGACGCGCGCCAATCGTGACAAAAGGCGTCTCACTCACACGGAGTATTCCCAGATAAGAGGCGGCCCAGAGCCCCCCTTCCCTGTCCTCCGTCAAGGCCTGGATGTGATCCGCTGGAAGGCCACGCTTCTGATCCAGAACATCAAAACCCGCGGAAGACTTTCTGCACAACCCGCTTCCGAGAGTTCCGGCCCAGAGACCGCCGTTACGATCTTCGAGAAGAGAAGCGACGATCGCATCTGGAAACCCCTGATCCTTACCCCAGACTTGAACTTTTCCCGAGGACAGCACCCCTAGGCCCGGTCTCGATTTCATCCCGAAGAGGATGTCGCCATTCTTTTCGAGCAACGCGGAAATCTCGACCGGATCATCCCTGTCGCGCTGATACAGGACGTCCACACCGCTTGCGGCGACAGTCCCGATGCCCCTGGGTGTGGCAAACAGCACCCTCCCTGACGAGAAGGCCAGCGCGTTGACCTCGGACCCCAGTGCCTTCGGATCCAGAAAAACACGCGAATACTTACGGCCCGAGACAACCGTCAGACCACCGTCCGTGGCAATCCAGACCTCCCCGCCAGGCCCGTTCACGATGGCATTCACCCGCAGCGAAGGGAGAGCGCTCTGTTCCCGCGGAGTTTCCCAGCGGCCGTCCGTGTAAAGAGTGATCCCCCCCTGCGTGCCAATCCAGAGCGTCCCCTCGCTGTCTTCACACAGAGCCGTGATCACGCTGTTTTTCAACTCCGGGACGCTCGACGACGTGAACTCCTCGAACTTCACGCCATCAAACCGGATGAGCCCTTCATACGTCCCGGCCCAGAGGTATCCATCCCGGGTCTGCCTCACGGCACGTGCTCGTCCAAATTTGAATCCCTCTTCCGCATGCCAGTTCTTGATCGAGAGAAGCTGCACCGGCCGGGCCGTATCGAGCCCAAACACTCTCGACGGCAAGAATGCGGCCGCCAGGAGAACCAGCAGACGGAAAAACCTGCAAAACACGGTGGCTGATCATATCTTCTCCGAGTTGGTTCCTCTCACCCAGACGAGAGCCCGGTAAAATGAGGAGCATTCCCTGTTTCTTACGAGAAACACAAATAGGTGCACGCCATGATCGAGGCTATTGAAGCCGGCATTTCGGAAGACACTCAGCTCATTCGCTTGCTTGACCGGTTCCCCGATGGGACGGCCTTACAGGTCGAAGCAAAGGAACTCCTGCGTCAGCGCATCTTGGACCTCGAGGTTGCCCTTCAAGACGCCCGGGCGAGTGAAGCTCGTCTTCGGAATCTCTTTTCAGCCATGTCGGATGTCGTCCTCGTTATTAGCAGGGACGGCCGGTTCGTCGCCGCGGCTCCCACTGACCCCAATTTGTTCTACCGCCCCCCTTCAGAATTCATCGGGAGAACAATGGAAGAGATCCTGCCGCCCGAAGTGGCGCGGCCTTTCATGGGCCGAATCGGGGAAGTTCTGACGGAGGGCCGGCGCATCACCGTCGAGTACAGCCTGCCAATCAAGGGGGTGACGCGCTGGTTCTCGGCACTCGTTTCTCCCTATGCGCCGGATGCCGTCATCTTCGTCGCCCGCGAGATCTCTGATCAAAAGCACCTCCAGGCGGAGTTTCAGAAACGTTCTCATGATCTCGCCGAACGAATCAAGGAACTCGATTGTCTTTTCCAGGTCTCCTGCATTTCGGAAAGGACGGACATGCCCCTCGCACAAAAGGTGGAAGCCATCGTCAAACTGTTGCCGGTTGCGTGCCAGTTTCCAGAAGCCACGTGCGCCCGCATCACGCTGATGGGGAGGGACTTCACAACACCGAACTATCGGCAGTCGAACCTCCGCGAAATGGCCGCCATCTCGACAGCCGGCCACGCGGTGGGCGTCGTGGAAGTTTGCTCCCTTTCAGGGGAGGCCTTTCTGGACGAGGAACGGACGCTCCTGTCGATGCTCGCGGACCGTCTGGGCGCCTTGACGGGGCTCGCTGCCACCATGGGCAACGGAGAAGACCTCTGACCAAACTCCGGTAATGGTCTTCGTCAGGCCCTCCCCCGCTTTCTCCCGTGAAAACGGCCTCGTGTTAATCTCGAAAATGATATCCACACCTCTGGTTCTCTTCGTTTTGGCCGTCATCAACGGCGTCATCCTCTTTGCGGTCCCGGGCCTTCGGGAAGCCGCAATGGCCAACATGGTCCTCTCCCTCATTCCTGTAGCAGGCCCAGCTCTGGCGGGATTCCTGGCGCTCAAGGGGCGCCCCGCGCCCTCAGCGGTGGCGCTTCCGGCGGAAATTCCAAAACCGGCTCTTCCTGAACCCGCGGCAAAAGCTCCCGCGCTGGCGCCCGTCTCCCCTGCCGCCGGCTTGCGGTTTCTGGCCGCTCTTCAAGAAGAGGCGCGACTCATCGACTTCATCAAGGAAGACATCTCGTCTTACTCCGACGAGCAAGTGGGGTCCGCCGTGCGCGGTATCCACGCACAACTTCGAAAGGCCCTGGACGACCGCATGCTGCTCGAACCCGTCCTCGGGGGCGAGGAAGGGGACCCGGTCACGGTTCCTTCTGGATTCGACCCCGCTGCCATTCGCGTCACGGGGAATCCCAAGGGCCAGCCTCCCTTCAAGGGTGTTCTGCGGCACAGCGGATGGCGAGCCCGCAATCCGAAGCTCCCGATCCCCGCCGAGGGCGTCGACCCGAACATCCTGGCCCCCGCCGAAGTGGAGGTTGGATGAGCACGGAATCGAATTCCCGTTACGTCATAGGAATCGACCTTGGAACCACGAACTCGGCCCTGGCGTTTGCCAGCACTCAGACGGAACAGCCTGTCATTTCACTCCTGGAAATCCCGCAGGTGGCCTCGCCTGGATCGTTCGAGTCCCGGTCTCTCCTCCCCTCGTTTCTCTATCTGACGAGTGAGAACGAGCGCGAGGCTGGGTCGTTGAAGCAGCCGTGGGGCGATGGCAGTTCGCTGGCCGGCCTCTATGCGCGCAAACGAGCCGCGGAAGTTCCCGAACAGGTCGTGGCGTCGGCAAAGTCCTGGCTTTGCAACGCGAGCGTCGACCGGACCACCAGAATCCTGCCATGGGTGGCGGACGATACCGAACTGGACAGACCCCGCCGTTCTCCGCTGGAGGCTTCCGCGGCTTACCTCGCTCACATGCGAGCCGCGTGGAACCAGACGATGGCAAAAGACGACCCTGACCTGACGATGGAGCGCCAGCAGATCATCTTGACAGTTCCAGCGTCCTTCGATGCCGCCGCGCGGGATCTCACGGTTCAAGCGGCTCACCTCGCGGGACTCGAAAACGTCTACCTCCTCGAGGAGCCGCAGGCCGCGGTTTACGCGTGGCTCGAGAGCCGCGGGGAACAGTGGCGTAAAGACGTCCACGTCGGTGATTTCATTTTCGTCTGCGATGTCGGCGGAGGAACCACCGACTTCAGTCTCGTTCGGGCCGAAGAGGAAGAGGGACAGCTTACGCTTCGCCGCGTGGCGGTGGGAGACCACCTTTTGCTCGGTGGAGACAACATGGATTTGGCGCTTGCCTATGCCGTGAGACAGCGTCTTTCCGACAAGGGAACGCGGCTGGACAACTGGCAGTTCCGTGGCCTCGTTCAGAGCTGCCGGGAAGCCAAGGAACAGCTGCTCCTCGAGGGGGCTCCAGAATCCGCCGCACTCGTCATTCTGGGCCGGGGAAAGAAACTGATCGGCGGAACCATCAAGACAGAGCTGCCCCGGGCGGATGTCGAGAGAATCCTCGTCGATGGCTTCTTCCCCTCCATTTCCATCACGGAGCACCCCGCCGCCTCGGCTCAGGCGGGTCTTGCTGAACTCGGTCTGCCATACGCCAGCGATCCGGCCGTGACCAAACACATGGCCGCATTCCTTTCCCGGCACGGGGACGATGGAGCCGCGCATCCCGCCAAACTCCTTTTCAACGGCGGCGTCATGAAGGCAACCGCCCTGAGAGAACGCGTTCTCTCGAATCTCGCGTCGTGGGCCGCCACCGCATCGTCCCCGGCCCCTGGAGAGCTTTCAGGAACGCATCCCGAGTTCGCCGTGGCGCGTGGAGCCGCCTACTACGGGCTGGCCCGCCGGGGAAAGGGAATCCGCATTCATGCCGCGACCGTCCGCGCGTACTACGTGGGGATCGCAAGTGCCATGCCCGCGGTTCCCGGGCACCCGACTCCCGTCAAGGCGCTTTGTGTCGTGCCCTTCGGCATCGAGGAAGGCAGCACTCTGGAGGTTCCTCGGTCCGAGTTCGGGCTCCTGCTCGGCGAAACCGCTTCCTTCCGTTTCTTTGCCTCGACTCAACGCCAGGAAGACCAACTTGGCACGATTCTGGATGAGTGGGAGACCTCTGAACTCGAGGAACTCGCGCCGCTCACCGTCGAGTTGCCGGGAGAAAGAGGGGGCCGCGTCCCCGTGAAACTCTCCGCGCATCTCACCGAGATCGGCACACTGGAACTCTGGTTCAGCGCACGGGATGCCTCGGGCCGCTGGAAACTCGAATTTAATGTTCGGGAAACCTCTGCCTGATGAAGACTCCACGTTATCTCGCCGGAATAGATCTCGGAACAACCAACTCCGCGATGGCTTGCTGTGAGCTGGGAGCGGGCCGGGGCATCCAGATGTTTCCGGTCCCTCAGCTGGTAAATCCTGGCGAGATCGTGGAGCGGTTCACGTTCCCTTCTGCCCTTTACATGGCGGGAGAACACGACGTTCCCGCGGGGGCCCTCGCGCTCCCGTGGGAACCGGATACCAGAACCGTATCCGGGTATCTTGCACAAAAACTCGGAACCCGCGTGGCCGGACGGCTCGTCTCCTCGGCCAAATCGTGGCTGTGCCACGAGGGAGTCGACCGCAGAGCCGCCATTCTGCCCTGGGGGGGCATGGACGAAGAGCGGAAGATCTCTCCTGTCTCTGCTTCCGCCCGGTTCCTGAAACACCTGCGAAGCGCCTGGAATTCCTCCCATCCAGAAGCTCCGCTGGAAGAGCAACAGATCATCCTCACCGTTCCCGCCTCTTTTGATGAGATCGCGCGAGAGTTGACCGTCGAGGCGGCCCGCGATGCCGGCCTTTCCAACATCAGGCTTGTGGAAGAACCCCAGGCCGCCCTTTACGCATGGCTTCACAAGAACCCGGATTGGCGCAAAGTCCTTGCCGAGTGCCAGCTCATCCTCGTCATTGATGTCGGCGGCGGGACCACCGACTTCTCCTTGATTGCCGTAAAGAAAACGGAAGCCGGCGTCCTGGATCTTGCACGCGTGGCCGTCGGCGATCACTTGCTCCTCGGAGGAGACAACATGGACCTGGCCCTCGCCCGCCTCATTGAGGCCCGCGAGGGAAAAGCCGCTGGATTGGACGCGGCCCGCTGGGCCCAACTCACGGCTCTTTGCCGCGAGGCGAAAGAGAAACTCCTTGGAGAAGACGAACTCCCAGCGGTTTCCATCTCGCTTCCGGGCCGGGGGCGCAGTGTCATCGGCGGAGCCGTCTCGGCCACTCTCACTCAGGAGGATGTCCGCGCCACCGTACTCGAGGGGTGCTTCCCGAGACGTGAGCGAGATGCGCGTCCCCGGCCTGCTCGCGGCCTCGGCCTGGCGGAATTCGGACTCCCCTATGTCGCCGAGCCAGAGATCCCACGGCACCTCGCTGCCTTTCTCGACGGAGCCGGCAAGGATCTGCCCGCCCCGGACGCCGTCCTTTTTAATGGCGGCGCTCTCAAGCCGCGGGTCATCAGAAACCGGATGCTCGACATCCTCACGGACTGGTTTGGAGCGCGCCCGCTCGAGCTGGAAGGTTCCGACCTCGACTTGGCCGTTGCCTACGGAGCCACGGCCTACGCTCTGGCGCTCAGAGGTGAGGCAGATCGCATCACGTCGGGCGCGGCCCGCTCCTATTACGCGGGAGTCGCTGGCGGAAGCGAGACATCGGGACTCGTCAAGCTCCTCTGCATTGCCCCGCGCGGGATGTCAGAGGGCGAGACCGTCGAGATCCAGCACCCCGAGTTCGAGGTCCTCGCGAATACTCCGGTTCGCTTCCCCATCTACGCATCGACAACCCGCCACGGCGACAAGGAGGGCACTCTCATTGACGCCGCCCCCCAAACCGTTGCGGAACTCCCGCCCATCCAGACCGTTCTCCGCTTCGGACGTTCGCTTTCCGAGCGGAGCATCCCCGTTCACCTGGAAGCGCGCCTGACCGAAATCGGCACCCTCGAACTCTGGTGCCTGTCGCGAAAGACCGAGCATCGCTGGCGTCTGAATTTCGACTTGCGCGCCCGCTCGCGGGAACACCCGGATTCTTCTCCGAACCGCATCGAGGAGGCCTCGGAAATAAAGTCAGCTCCGCCCCTGCAAGAGCTGTCAAACTCCCCGGCCCAGCTCGAAGCAGCCATGACCATCATCGAGGGCTGTTTTGGGCCCGGGCACCAGATCGAACCCACGGCTCTGCCCAAGCTTCTGGCCGATGCCCTCGGCGCGGGCAAGGATGCCTGGCCACTCGAAACCATTCGCGCCCTCTGGGAACCAGTCTTCACGCTCGAGGCCGCCCGCAAGGTCAACCAGGATCTCGAAGCCCGCTGGCTCAATCTCACCGGGTTTCTCTTGAGGCCCGGATTCGGCCACCCCAAGGACCGCTGGCGCTGCGAGCGTCTCTGGCGCCTCTTTCAAAATGGTGTCTTTTTCACACAGTCGTCACAAGTGAAAGCCGAGTGGTGGAATCTCTGGAAGCGCGCGGCGGCGGGACTCTCGAGGACGCAACAGAACATCCTCTTCAATTCCATCAAGAACGTTCTTCTGCCGCACCTTGTGAAAAGGGCGAGGGACAAGGCGAAGAGTCCGGGACCTCAAGAGCTGCGAGAAATGTGGCAGCTGGCGGGATCTCTCGAGCTGCTCGCGGCGGAGACGAAACGGGACCTGGCGGAGATGCTAGCGCCGCGGGTGAGCAAGGGTAAAGCAACTGATGCCGAGATCTGGGCATTCGGAAGGTTAACCGCGCGTGTTCCCGTTTACGGGCCAGCCAACACGGTTGTTCCTCCGGAAGCCGTGGGGGCGTGGGTGAAACTCATTCTGGTAACACACTGGGAACGTCCGGCAGCCATGGCCCTGGCTATAGCCCAGGCGGCCCGCTTTTCTGGTGACCGGGTGAGAGATCTCTCCGTGGAGTTACGCGAGGAAGCGGCCCGGCGGCTCGAGAAGGAACCCGAGGGGAAACGTCTGGCCCCAATGGTTCGAGAGCTGGTGGACTTTGCGGAAAACGACAGGGCTCGCATTTTTGCCGAGTCGCTCCCCGTGGGGCTGCGCCTCTCACCGGAGGCCCAGTTGGGTTGACCGGTCAGGTCTTGGTCTTTCGTTCTCGCAGCTGACGCAGGGCCTCGAGCTTTTCCTTGAACTTGGCCTCCGTTCCGCGATCTCCTGGTTCGTAGTAGCGGTGTCCCGAAAGCGAATCGGGCAAACACGAAAGCCCGGCGACTCCGCCGGGGGTGTCGTGCGCGTAAACGTATCCGGCGCCGTAGCCGAGGTCTTTCATCAGCCGCGTGGGGGCATTCAATATTGAAAGGGGCGGTGGTTCGTTTGGGTATTTCTTGACGTCCGCCACGGCAGCCCCGTAAGCGAGGTAGATCGCGTTCGATTTGGGGGCGAGCGCCAGGTAGATCACAACTTGTGTGAGAGCCAGGGCTCCTTCGGGCATTCCGATGAAATGAACAGTGTCTTTTCCCGCCAGCGCGATCCTGAGAGCCGCGGGATCAGCAAGGCCAACGTCCTCGGTAGCAAACCGTACGAGCCTGCGCGCAATGTAAAGCGGGTCCTCTCCCCCCTCGAGCATCCGTGCGAGCCAGTAGATTCCCGCATCCACATCCGAATCCCGAATCGACTTGTGAAGAGCGGAGATCAGGTTGTAGTGCTCCTCACCAGATTTGTCGTAGAGAAGGAACTTCTTCTGCAGCAGGCTTTCGAGGAGAGGGACATCGACGGAGGTACCAGGCAGCGCGTGGGAAGCCACGGCCTCGAGGGCATTCAGAGCCCGGCGCGCATCCCCGTCCGCGAATCTGGCCAGCCATGCACGGGCTTCTGGAGCGAGGGAAAAAGCCCCTGCCAGTCCGCGCTCCAGATCTGAAAGGGCCCGGTCGATCAGACCTTCCAGACGGTCCGAGTCAATGGGGGGCAAGACAATGACGCGGGTCCTGGAGAGGAGAGCGCCGTTGATCTCGAACGAGGGGTTTTCCGTGGTGGCACCGGCAAGGATGATGTCGCCAGCCTCGACAAACGGCAGGAAGACGTCCTGCTGGGCACGATTGAACCGGTGGATCTCGTCCACAAAAACGAGGGTTCGGTGTCCCTGCCGGTGGAGGCTTCGGGCTTCCTCGAGGACGGCCCGGATCTCCTTGACGCCGGAGGTGACGGCGGAGAAGTCCAGGTAACGCGCCTTGACATGTGCCGCCAGTATTCGCGCAAGTGTTGTTTTTCCCGATCCCGGAGGTCCCCAGAAGATGAGAGAAGGGACCTGGCCCGACCGGATGGCCCGGCCAAGCAGGGAGGCCGGGCCGATGAGTTCGGGTGGACCCGCGAACTCAGGAAGAGTTCTTGGCCGCATCCGCTCCGCGAGTGGAGCTGTTTTGAGCGCGGGCGTGGTTTCAGACCGAGCGGCGGGGACGAGAGGCTCGTCCCCGAAGAGACTCGTCTGTGTGGACACGAGGCCCGGCTACTTCTTCTGCGGCTCCGAGAGGGCTTTTTCGAGCCTGTCGAGCGGCGGGATTTGCGGGTTTGAAGCCTGAAGTTTCTTGAGTTCAGCAAGGAGGCCTTTCGCCTTTTCCGTGTTTCCCTGATCGAATCCGGCCACGATGACCTGATTGAAAAGAGCCTGCCAGTGAACCGGATCGATCCTCATGGCCTCTTCGAATTTCTGGTTGGCCCTGTCAAACTCCCCAAGGTTCCGGTAACTCACCCCGAGATCCGTCAGGACGTTTGGATCCCCTGCCTTGACACTCAGAGCTTTCTCATAAGAGTCGGCCGCAAGCCGGGCGTTTTCGACATCGAAGGCCGCATTGCCGAGCTGGACCAGAAGGTCATAGTTCCTGGGGTCCTTTTCCACGGCCGCTTGCAAATCAAGGATCTTCTTTTCAAGCGCAAGATTCGGCGCCGGGGCATTGGCACCTGGCATGCCACCAGAATCCTGGTTGAATCCTGGAACTCCCGCGTGCGGGTCCTGTGCACCCGCCCCGGGCCGATTGAGGCCTTGAGCCTGAGCCTTTTCGAGGTAGAGGTACGCAGCCGTGAAACCCGCCAGAACGCCCACGGCGACCAAGAGCGCCCCTTCCCCCCACTTCATCCTCGAGGATGCGTGCCGGGGAGCGGAGTTAGCGGCGTCTTGTTTGGCCTCGGCCTTTCTTGCGGGGTCGACGGGAGCGGGAAGATGGTCGTCGTGTTCGGGGTGGTCAGTCATGATCTCTCGTTATCTCGGGTTTGTTATGGATACGTCTTCTTCTGATTCCAGGATCTGCCCGGCTGTCCAGGTGCCGGCGGAGGGGCCTGTCGCGGGGACAATCTGGGTTCCCTCCCACGTGCCGGCGAGCTTTCGCTGCGAGACATTGACCCGGCCATAGAAGTTGGCGTCGAAACCGCGCTCGGAATCGATTCGCTGGAGAGAAAGCTTGTCGCCGACAAAGGTGCCGCGCAGCGAGCCACGGAAGCCACCATCCAGGATGTAATCCCCGTAAACAAGTGTTCCATCGAGGACGAGGCGCATTTCTCCCTTGCGATTCATGGGGTTGATCAGCACACCCCACCGGCCGCTGATGGGATCCGGAAACAGCGCTTCCCCTGTCTTCCGCTTCTTGAGTTCGTCTCCCAGCAAGGAGATTTTTCTGGATTTCTCGATGACTCGCGCGGCGGTGAGCCGCCGGGAATCCTGGAGAGCCCGAAGCCGGGCTTCCGTCTGCGAGAGGTCTTCCTCTGCCTCCACCAGGAGCCCAGCTTCGACGTCTGGGCGCTCGAGAAGAGCGTTTAATTGGGACCGGCGCCCGGCTGCTTCCCTCTCGAGCGTCTCCAGTTCGCGTCCGAGACGCTCGAGGTCGCGAATATCCTGCACCCGGGCCTTTCGCTCGAGTTCGATTGCAACCAGGAGTGTTTCCGCTGAGGCTCCCGCGGTTCTCGGCGGGGCACACAGAGTTGCGGGGGAAAAAGAGAGCAGTACAGCCAGAAGAAGGCGGAAGCGAAACCTCATATCTAATAAAGACTATACGAAAGCCGGGCGGGCCTTGTCTTTTGCGAACGCCGGCCTATTTCTGTTTCAGGCCCGGCCGCCCCAGCCCTTTCTCGAGAGACGAGTCGATCGCCAGTTCGACTTCTGGCTCCGGCATCCCCTGAACGTGGGAGATTTCAGAGACGAGCATGTAACGCGCCCGGTCGAACATCTTCTTTTCCCGAAAGCTGAGGCTCTTCTTGCGCTGCACGAAAGACAAAGCTCGCAACACCTCGGCGATCTCTTCCAGACGGCCCGTCTTCATCTTGTCCAAGTTCTGCTTGTAGCGGTCCTTCCAATCGACGGGAGACGCCTGATAAGGCTCGGAGAGGAGCGAGAAAATGGACGTTACTGTTTCAGGCCCAGCAAGAGGCCGCAAGCCGACCCTTTCCGAGTTATCCACCGGAATCATGACCCGCGAGTTGTTCGCGAGGAGCTTCAACTCATAGCAGGTACTCGACCCTTCCGAAACCGGCTCGACAATCCGCTCGATGATGCCGACGCCATGGTTGGGATAGACCACCCGGTCGCCGACGATGAATGCCACGAGGCCGTCTCCTTCCCTTGGCTCCGCCTGGCCAGACATTGAGGAATTCTGCCGGAGGAGGGAATCGAACCCTCACGGCCTCAGAGGGCCGGGGGATTTTGAGTCCCCTGCGTCTACCGTTCCGCCACTCCGGCGTTTCATTGATTCTACCCGGAATTCTCGTTTACCGGGCCCACTCAATCCGGATTTCTCTCCCCAGGTGAGCAATCATCGAGCCCAGAAGAGTCCCCGCGAGATTGAGTACCACGTCATCGATGTCGGTGGCCCGGGTGGGAATAAACAGCTGAATCGCCTCCACGCCCAGGATGAAAAGGAACCCCAAGAGCAGCACGTCCACGTGTGTACGCAACGGCGTCCGCTCGTGTCCATCGAGGTACTTCCAGGCAAGGAAGGCCCACGGAACGAAGAGGAGAAGGTTTCCGCCCACGCCCCAGATGCCGTACAGAACACGCTGCGAAAAAAACTCGCCTGCGCGGAGGCGCGAGTAAACCCGCTCCAGCTCGCTAAATGGTGTCAAATTTACACCAACACTCGGCTTCCCCTGGAGCACGAGCGTGACTCCGAGGATGAACGCGGAGTACGAAATGAGCAGGATGAGCTGCGTTCCCTTGCCAATCAGGACGTTCTTCGGTGTCTGCCCCTTTCCCGTTTCCGCGTCGTCAGCCATGAGCCAGGCGCACTCCAAGAATTTCCATCTCAAAACACGGGACCTTCTTGCCGATGACGTCGCCGCGAACATTCAGCACGTCCCTGGATACGATGGCGTCAAGCCGCGAACGGTGCGCCTCATCCAGGAGCCCGAGTTTTTCGAGGATCTCAACCGTCACGAGATCGCGGCACCGTTCGCCTCCGTCTTCGATTTTCAAGGCCACGCCTAGGGCCTTCCCTCCCGTCAAAGGCGCCGCGAGACCGGGAGACAGAGAGAGTGCGTAAACACCGTCCGCCCCCTCCTTGGCGATAAGCTGGCCAGAGAAGATCTCCATGATTTGCGTGGTGAACCGCCCCGTTCCCGCAACCATGAACGGATGAGACGTCATGGCGCGCGCCACTCGCTGATGAGCCTCCGATTCCGCCCGGGTCTCCCCCTCAAAAGACGTGCTGAATAGCCTGGAATACGCAAGGGCCAAGTTGTAAAGCGGCATCCTGAATACGGGAACCGAGCAGCCATCCACCCCAATGCCGATTTTCTCCCTTGCGAGTCCCGAGATCCGCGCGAGGTAATCGAGGATCCGCCCCTGCAGGGGATGGTCCGCGCGGTAATAGGGGGCTGGATCCTCCCCGGCCATGTTGCAGGCAAGCAACATTGCGGCGTGTTTGCCAGAGCAGTTGTTGTGAAGCGGGTTCGGCTCCTCGCCGTTTCGGATTAACTCTCTCGCCGCTTCTTCGTACATGGGTGGGTGGCCGCCGCAGTGCAAGGAAGAAACTTCGAATCCGCCTTTCTGGAGCATCCGCAGGGCGAGGTTTGTGTGAACCCGCTCTCCGCTGTGAGACGCCGCGGCCAATGCCAGTTCCGGACCAGTCAGGCCGTACCGCTCCGCCCCCCCGCGCGCCACGAACGGAGTCAGCTGAAAAGGTTTCGCGGCCGACCGCAAGAACGTCCGGCGCAAAGGGCCGCCGCACATCGCAAGAAGCCGTCCGTCCTCGTCAACGGCCGCCACCGACCCGAGGTGGGTCGATTCGAGCATCTCGCTTCTGACGATGGCTGCCAGTGGCACTGCAAAACGGGGCTCCAACGCTGGGAGATCTTTTATGGGCATGCCCCCAAGGTTAATCGAAGCTTCGATCCCAGGCACACGAGGGTCTGCAGTTTCAGGAACGGATATTGCTTGATTGATTCGTAACGCCCGGTCACTCCTAAAGAGGGGACATTCATAAGGGAGACGCATCGGGTCTGGAGGACAGGAATGAAAAAGACGATTATTTTCTCGCTACTCTTTCTCGCGGCCGCCATGAGCGGTCCTCTTGCGGCCCAGGACCGTCGCGGGAGCGTCGAGATTTCGCCTTTTGGCGGGCTGTACCTCGGAGGGACTCTCTACGCGGGGTCGAACGCCGTCTTCAGCCGCGATGTCAGTGTCGCCACGAGTGCGTCTTATGGCCTCAGACTCACCGGATACTTCAACCAGTGGGCCGGGCTCGAGGGCTCCTTCTCGCGCGCCGTGGCCGACATCGAAAATAAGGACGTTCTCTTTGGCCCCCAGCAGAAGCTGGGAGAACTCGACTCGATGAACTTTGAACTGAACGGGATTTTCAACTTCACGAAGGGGCGTGTCGTCCCTTACGCCACGGTGGGATTAGGAGCCACGATCTTGAAGGCAAAGGTGGGCGGCTACGACTCGTCATCGGATACGCGCTTCACCCCGAGCTTTGGACTGGGCCTGAAGACCTACTTCAACCCCCAATTTGGTCTTCGCATCGAGGGTAAGTGGCGCGCAGCATATCTGGGCGAGGGCTCTGACTGCGACCATCATTACCCTTACTGCGATGACGACTACTGGGACAGTTACGACGATTCCGACTGGTACCACAGCGGGGACATCACCGCCGGGCTGGTCTTCGCGTTTTGACCAGGAAACACTTCAGTCCCTTGGCGTAATACGAATCAGCCTCCTCGAACCCTCGAGGGCGGCGATTTCCACGCGCCATGCGGGCAGCGAATCGTAAGGCGGTGCGGGCCACTCGATGGCCAGCACCGCCCCGCTCTGCATCAGGTCTTCGAGCCCCAGCTCAGCAAGAGTCCTGCGGCTCTCTGCCTCGGAAAGCCTGTAGAAATCCGCATGCGCCAGCACGGGGGGCTTTCCCTCCGGACCGTATTCGTGGACGAGGGCGAAGGTTGGTGAGGCGACCTCTCCCGGGTCGGCACCCAGCCCCGCGGCCAGTCCGCGAACGAAACAGGTCTTTCCGGCTCCGAGATCTCCGGTGAGCAAAACGAGGCTTCCAGGAGTCAAGTCCTTTGCCAGACGTCTGGCGATCTCCTCTGTTTGGCTCTCATCCGATGAGACGAACTCGCCGTGCATCAATGCCATCAGTCCAGTCTCGAAAAACGGAGGCTCTCAAACGCTTTCGGCAGAAAGCTGGTGACATCCGAGGCGAGGACGTTCTCGCCTCCCAGAAGCTCCATGGCCAGATCCCCCGCGGTACCGTGTAGCCAGGCGCCAGCCCGGGCCGCGTCAAACGGTTCGAGCCCGCGAGCCAGAAGTCCGGTGACGATTCCGGTCAGCGAATCGCCCATTCCTCCCGAGGCCATGCCGGGGTTCCCGGAAAGGACGACAGAGAGGTGCCCTTCTGGATCCGCAGCGAGAGAACGGAATCCCTTCAGAATGACAACGGCCTGGAACTTGGAGGCCAGTTCCCTGGCAGCTTCTTCTCTTGACTCCTGGATTTCCCGGACCGAATGTCCGAGGAGGCGTGCGGCTTCGCCCGGATGAGGTGTCAGGACTAGAGGCCCGCGCCGCATCTCGGTGAGCCGCGGGTTCAGGGCCAAGAGGTTAAGACCATCCGCATCCACGACAACGGGCCCTCCGAAAGCCAGACAGCGCCTGAGTGAAGCAAGCGCGTCCGGCGATTGCCCGAGTCCGGGTCCAACAGCCAGGGCATCGATTTCTCCGAAGGAGGCCTCGAGGGACGCCGTCGTCGACTCGGGGGACAAGATGTGGACGGTATCTCTTATGGCATCGGGCACGAAAACCACGACCTTCCCTGCCCCAGCCCGGTGGGCTGCGCGAGCCGCGAGGCCAGGCGCACCAGCCATCCCGGCGCTGCCTCCGGCGATGCCTGCTGTCCCAAACACTCCCTTGTGAGCGGCCGGGGCCCGGGGTTCCAGCATTCGCGCGACGGAGGCACCGGTCACCGCGTCGAGCGGGCAGGAGACCGGTGAGGCGTCCAGAAGGCCGATCCCCGCAACCACAAGACGCGAACAAAGACCAGCCGCCGGGAGGAATACGTGAGCTGGCTTGGGGAATCCAAACGTGACCGTCAGATCCGCGTGAACCGCCGGTCCGATAACTTCTCCACGGCTCGCATCAAGACCGGAGGGAAGATCGATGGCAACCTTGAATCCGCCAGACGCGTTCATGGCGGCTATGGCCATGCCCGCTGGGCTCGACGGCTCCACGGGCCTGGCAAGCCCGGTCCCAAACAGGGCGTCCACGATGAGAGACGCGTGGCGGATTTTCTCGAAGGCGGAGTGCTGATCGGCGACGGCCGTGGGCACACCAGCCTCCCGCATGCGATCAAATGTGAGGAGGGCATCTCCAGAGATTTTCCCGGGGTCCGCGGTCAGGAGCGTCTCCACCCACCGGCCTGAGCGGTGAAGGCGCGCGGCAACCTCGAAGCCGTCTCCCCCATTGTTGCCGGTTCCGCAGACGGCCAGGATCCGGCGTCCCAGCGAGGGGCGGCATTCGAGGAGCCGCTCGAGTTCATGAACAACGCCAGATGCGGCTCGTTCCATCAAAACGATGCCCGGGGTTCCGGCATCAATCGTCTTCTTGTCGAGGCGCCGGGCCTCGTCCGCGGTGAGTATCCTCATTGAAGCCCCAATTCCAGAAGCGCCTTCCGCGTGAAGTGTGCAAGTGCCGAAGGCGCTGTCCTCAGATTTTCTCTCAGGGCGAGAACGTCTGCCCACTCGTCAACATCGTCAACGCCCGGAAGGTCGTGGATGCAAAGACTCAACTCCTCCGCACGCCGCCGGACATCGAGGAGAGTCTCCCGCCCAGACCAGCGGACCCCCGAGAAGAGGGCCCTCGGAGAGACTCCTGGATGAAGTCCGATCAATGAGAATCCCCCGTCGCTTGCGGGAGACACCGCGACGGAGCGTTCTTCGAGCACATCGAAGGCGTGAGAAACGAGTTCGAAAGAGAGGAGCGGTGCATCGGAACCACAAACGATGACGAGGCTCCGATCAGTCTGACGCGTTTCAAAGGAAACCGAAATCCGCTCGCCCAGATCCCCTGGCGCCTGCGGCCGGCGTCGCCAGGGCGGGGGAAAGAGCCGGTCGAGAAGAGGGGTCTCTCTTTCCGCGGCATCGAAATCGAGCCACGAGGTGAAGCCGCAAGACAGGAGCTGGCGCGAGAGGTCAGAGAGAAAGGACTCATAAAGTGCTCTTGCAGGCTCTTCTCCAATCGTTTTTGCAAGCCGGGTCTTGACACGGCCGGCGAAGGGCTCCCTGGCAAGGAGAACCAGATGCCTGGACGCCGCTTTCCTGACTACTTTGACACCTCCGAGGGAAGAGCAGAGACGAAGATGGCTTTCTGGATATAGCTCACGGTATTGGTCACTTCGTCGCGAACGGCCAGGGAGAGACGATGCGGGCCGGGGAGCATCTCGAGTTTGGCCTCGTAGATGAAATCCGTGCGCGAGACAAGATTGAACTTGGCGGCGTCGATCTCGACCTTGAAGGGTTGCTGGGCGAGTTCCGATTGTTTCTCGTTTGCATCGATGACCATGAAATAGAAGAGAAGGCGTCCCCGGTACACGGGTCCCTCGGGAAGCATGGTGATGCGCGAGTAGGGAATTCTGATTTTTATGGGGACAAGGTAATTCTGCCGGTACGGGATGGGCGTTTCCGTCTCGACACCGGCGGAGAGCGGGTTCTCGTCGCGAGCGAAGACGAGGGCTGAAATGACGGCTTCCTGAATTCTCGTGTCGAAACTCTTTTCCTGATAGGTCCGCCGCGCCCTTGCCCTGAGGCCCTTCTTCTTGACTTTGACGTCAACGGAGTGTGGACGGTCGGTTCCCCCGCGCAGACTCCGGTAGCCGAGTGAGTAGTAAGAAAGGTAGTCCTTCTCGATGTCTCTGAGAGGGACGATGATGTCGTTCCGGTTGAGAAACGCGACGCCGCCGGTCTCTTCGGACATGAGAGAGAGCATTCCCTGAAGGTTATTTCTCTCCACGAATGTGTTGATCCGTTCTTTCGTGGTGGCGTTTTCGGCCGAAATGCCGGAGTCGATTTGAAGACCTCCGGCGTCCACGCTGTAAATCGTGACCCCGGCCGCGTTCGCCGCGCGAATGATGCCGAGATACTTCGAGGTCAGGTCGAACTCGAAACTGGAAAGCTGCAGTGATTGGGCCCGGAATCTGTCTTGAATGTACTGCCAGAGTTCTGCCCCGGGAGACTGGGGCAGACCGTCGGAAAGATGAAGCAGAATTTTTCGGCCTTCGACGCCAGAGAGTTGGTCGATGCTCTTTTTCAGCGCCTCGAGAGTGAAGTCCATGTCATTCTTGTAACTGAGGACGTAGCTTCGTACCCGCGTGACCGCAACATCCGCGCTCGAGGCATCGTCGATCTCCTTGAGGACGTTCTGCCTCTCCGAGGCCCGTTGCGTCGCGAGAGCGGAGATGTCTTCGATCTGGCGCAACACGTCCGATACATCCCGTCCGTCGTTCGTGAACTTCCTTCTGACCTTGAGCGATCTATCCCATGTGACGACCATGGCTTCGACATTACCCTTCACCGAAGTCCGGACGAATTCCTGGACGTTTCTGAGGATACGGTTCCGGTTGAAGGGGGCGATATTTAGGTTGTCAACGAAAATAACGATACGAGTCCTGGGAACCGGGAGGGGAGCCACATTTTCTGGAGCCGGCACTGGAGTGTTCTTCGGACCGGTTTCAGCCGATGGCACGGACACGGCCTCGTCGCCGAAGAAGGTGACGGCTCCCCCTTCGACGGCGTAGAAGTTCGTGAGGGGCTGGACTTGCCCGTCTTCCACGACCTCGAAATCGTCTTTTGTCAACCCCTTTGCCCTGTTTCCCTTCGAGTCGGTGACGACAACATCGAGGTTGGTGATGGACACGTCCACGCTCTTGACCACCGAACCGGACTCTGAGCGGGGTTTCTCGGCGGGCGGTTTCTGTGCGGATGCAGGGGATACGGCACACAGGAAAGACAACACGGAACCGAGAAGGAGAATGCGGGAGAGGTTCGTCATCGCACGGATTCTACGGGCCTGCGATCAAGAAAGTTGTTGGCGGGGCGAGGGGCAGAGTCCGAATCGCGCGCACCCGAGGGAATTTGGATCTCATCTTCTGCAAGGATGTCGAGCCCGCGGAAGTGCAAAAGGCGCGGCCTTTCAAGAATCTTCTTGATGTTTTCCAGGGAGTCTTCGAAAATTCCGGGCACCAAGATGGCCGGCAGGGCGTGTTAACAGTTCGGATCGGATTGGGCAGGAGCGAACCACGCGTGCTTGGGGGGAAAGGAGTTCCGAGAGCATCCGAGATGGGGAATCCGAGCCGTCATGATTCGCTGAGTGAGTTCGGAAGCCCTGAGGCTGCCCGGACGGCGCGCAAACCCAGGTCTCGCCCTGGAAACGGGATGTACCGCCTGCCTCCCAGCGAAATATCCTTACGAAAGATGTCATCCAGAAGTTTTTTCTCACTTCAGGCTCTTCAAACGGGAACCAAATGCAACATGAGCGGATCTCAAGGGGACGAGGTGAGGATGTGTCCGAAAGGAGTGTGAAAAATGGCGGAGACTGTTGATGCCGGGCGAAGCGTGTCGCGAGTCTTTCGGCGCCGCCGGTGGATCGCGATCGCGGCTCTTCTCGCCATCCCTCTCGCCTCGGGGGGATGCGACAAGTTCAAGGCCCGGCAACTGGCAAGACAGGGCAACGCGTACTTCAAGGAGCAGATGTACGAGGACGCCCTGAAAAAATACGAAGAGGCGCACAAACTTGACCCCAGTGAAATCCGGCTTGTGAAGTTCAAGGCCATGGCAAACATGGCGCTCTACAACCCTGGCTCCACCCACCCGAAGGACGCCGCGGCCCTTGAGACGGCCATCAAGAACTTCAAGGAATACCTGGCAGCCAAGCCCGATGATGAAAAAGCGTCAAAGTACCTGGTGACCACGTACATGAACGCCCAGAGGTACGACGATGCGATCGGGTACTTCGAGGACTGGTTCAAGCGCCACCCAACGGATGCCCAGGCCGTTCAAACTCTGGCGATGCTGTTCGCCAAGAAGGGTAACTTCGAGCAGTCAATGGAGTGGCAGAAGAAGCGGGCCGGCCTCGAGCCGAACAACGCCGAGGTCTTCTACACGATGGGCGTCACCTCCTGGGAAAAATCCTTCCATACTCCGGCGGATCAGATGGATCCCGTCAAGCGGAAAGAAATCGTCGATTTCGGAATGGCTCAGCTTCAAAAAGCTTCTACGTTGAAGGTGGACTACTTCGAAGCGATGTTGTATGTCAACCTGATGTATCGCGAACTCGCAAAACTCGAGCCGGACGAAGCGAAAAAAGCTGAGTTGATCGCGCAAGCCGAGGACTGGAGGAAAAAGGCCCTCGAGGCACGCGAGCGTTCAGTCAAGAAGGACAGGGAAGAGGCTGCGGCCAAGGACCCCCTGGGAGCGCTCTAAGGTCAGCAGGGAGAGGACCCCATGTTCGAAACGTCTCTGATCGAATCTCAGAAGCAAAAGAAAAACGTCGGGCTCTGGCTTGTTGTTGTCGTTGTTGCTGTTCTGATTCACGTCATCAGCCTCGGGTCGGCTTTCGCTGTCTCGATGTGGTACATCGAGGAAATTCCGGAGCCCCCGATTCCCGTACAGTTCTATTCAGCGGCTGCTCCGCCGCCCCCGCCGCCACCGCCGCCTCCAAAGGCAGCGGCTGCCCCCAAGGCGGCTGCAAAGGTGGAGCCAGTCAAGCCTACCGAGGTCGCGCAACCCATGCTCGTTCCTGACGTCGTGCCGGTGGCTCCCTCCGCTCCCGAACCCACTTCCTCCGGTGCCGAAGGCGGTGTCGAAGGCGGCGTGGAGGGCGGTGTGGAAGGTGGCGTGATGGGAGGTGTCCTCGGTGGTGTCAAGGGCGGCGTCCTGGGCGGAACTCCAGAAGTCGAAGAGCCGATGCGTGTCGGCGGAGAGGTGAAGGAACCGGTTGAGATTTCCCGGGTTCAGCCTACCTATCCTGAAGCGGCCCGCAAGGCTCGGCTGCAGGGAATCGTCATTCTCGAGGCCATCATCACAAAGGATGGGAACGTTGACTCGGTGCGCGTCCTGAGGGGAATCAACCCCCTGCTCGATAGCGCCGCGATGCGTGCCGTTCAGCAGTGGAAATACCAACCGGCAACGTTCAACGGCCGCCCGGTCCCGGTCTACCTCACGGTTACCGTGACCTTCAAGCTGCAGTGACGCACCGGCGGGTCACCGAACAACAACATTAACAACATCAGCTAAACCAAGAGTTTACGCAAGAAACACAAGGAGGAAATTGGGTCATGGAATTCACCTTCGCCGCGATTTGGGCAACGATGACCCCTCTCGTCAAGGGCATCACGATCCTGCTGGTCATCATGTCGATCTACTCGCTCGGCCTTTCGATCGAGCGCTGGTGGAACTTCAACAAGGCCAAGAAGCAGTCTGTGAAGTTCGCACTGGAAATCGCTCCCTTGCTCAAGCAGGAGAAGCTCAAGGAAGCCATCGATCTTTCCAAGAAGTACAAATTCAGCCACGTGGGCCGCGTGCTTTCGGCGGGACTGCTCGAGTTCGCCTACGAAGCTCACGGCGGCGGGAACGTCTCTGGTCATGACGTGGTGGCGGCTGCCGAGCGTGCGATCGAGAGAGCCACGATGATGACGACGGCTGATATGAAGCGCGGCCTGGGCGGATTGGCCACCATCGCCACGACATCCCCCTTCATCGGACTTCTCGCGACAGTCATTGGTATCATCAACGCCTTCCGTGGTATGGCGGCTTCTGGCGCTGGCGGTCTCGGCGCGGTGTCGGCCGGTATCGCCGAAGCCCTCGTTGGAACGGCCATCGGACTTTTCGTCGCCATCCCGGCCGTGTGGCTCTACAACTACTTCCTCAACAAGATCGAGCGGTTCTCGGTCGAAATGTCCAACTCGTCCTCGGAATTGATCGACTACTTCTTGAAGCGCCAGGGAGCCCACAAGTAATCGCGCAAGACTCTGAGAAAGAGCCAGAGAGCAGGGAGAGATTCCAATGGGGATGGATGCATTTGGTGGACGCCAAAGTCTAAAGAGTGACATCAACGTCACTCCACTCGTGGACGTCTGCCTCGTTCTTCTGATCATTTTCATGGTCGTCACGCCCATGCTTCAAAAAGGCCGTCCCGTCCTTCTGCCGAAAACGGACCGGCCCGAGAAGAAGCCCGAGACTCCGAACGAACTCCTGATTTCGGTGGAGGCGGACAAGAACATCTTCATCGACACGAAATGGTTCCCGGACAAGGACTTTCAGGCGAAGATCAAGGAAATGGGCGAGCGGAACCCGAACAAGGACGTCATCATCAAGGCCGATTACCGGCTGAACTATGGCGACGTCAAGCGAGTCATGCGCTACATCAAGGATGGCGGCTTCGAGCGGGTCGGCCTGATTACCGAGAAGAAGTCGACCGACGGCAAATAAACGACCCCCGCGGGACCAGTCAAAAGGAACCGCGGGTTTTAGGAAGGCATTCCGGAGGATTTCGATATGGGTATGGACATGGGAGGGGGAGGCGGTCCACGGTCGGAGATCAACGTCACGCCGCTGGTCGACGTCACCCTTGTCCTTCTGATCATTTTCATGGTTCTCCAGCCCCTCTTGCAGATGGGCTATGACGTGAATGTCCCGCCGAACGCGCAAAGCAGCACGCCGCCGCCGACTCAGCAAGATCAGATCGTGATCACGGTGACGGGCACCAAGGAGGTCTACCTCAACAAGGAGAAGGTCGAGCATTCCAGCTTGCCTGTCCGGCTTGGCGAGGTCTTGAGAAATCGTGGAAACAAAGTGGTGTTCTTCTCGGCGGAAGACAACGTGCCCTACGGAGACGCGATGGGCGTCATGGACACGGTGCGCCATTCGGGAGCCAAGAACATCGGAATCGTCATGGAGTACGTTGACCCGACAATCCCTTCTGCCGCTCCGGCTGGCGCGCCGCAATAAATCCCCGGCGGCCCTGCTCAGGCCCTCCCTCTGAAGAGGCGAGACGGCGCATAATATCCCCGGTTTCCAGCCGGGGATATTTTTGTTCTTACCCCCTTCGAGAACATCTCGTTGCTCGTGAGTCCCTCACGATTTGAAAATCGGACGAAAGGAAAGAACCCCATGCAACCCGCCCTTTTGCCGCTCATCCTCGGCATCTCGATTCTTTCGCTGGGTGTCGCCATCTACCTCATCAAATGGGTCATGGCCAAAGACACTGGCACCTCTGAAATGCGGGCCATCTCGGACGCCATTAAGGAAGGCGCCGAGGCGTTCTTGAGGCGCCAGAACCGCACCATCACGCTGCTTGCCGCCTTCCTGGCTGTTGTGATCTTCATTCTTTATGGGTTCGTCAGGAGCCACCATGACTTCGATCCAGTCGACTCCACCATGGCGATGGCACTCTGGATCACCGTCTCCTTTGCTTTTGGAGCCATCTGCTCCGTCGTGGCTGGCTACATCGGGATGTGGATTTCCATCCGGACGAACATCAGGACAGCATCCGCGGCACGGTCATCCCTGAACGACGCCTTGAGAATCGCCCTGCGTGGAGGCGCGGTTTCGGGCCTTTTCGTCGTCTCCATGTCTCTTCTCGGCGTGGGCGGTCTCTACGCCGCGGTTGACGTCTTCACCAGCGTGCCCGAGTCGAAAATTCCGCTCTTGATCGTCGGCTACGGCTTTGGCGCCTCGTTCGTTGCCCTTTTCGCTCAGCTCGGAGGCGGTATTTACACCAAGGCAGCCGATGTCGGAGCTGACCTCGTCGGCAAAGTGGAAGCTGGAATCCCGGAAGATGATCCACGTAACCCCGCCGTGATTGCTGACCTCGTTGGGGACAACGTGGGTGACTGCGCGGGCCGCGGCGCGGACCTTTTCGAATCCACCGCCGCGGAGAACATCGGCGCCATGCTCCTCGGAGCCACTCTCGCCACTGTTGCCGGGGACAACGGCATGCCGTTCGCCGCTGGCGTTGTCGGCGTCATGCTTTTCCCCCTCGTGGCCCGCGCCTTCGGCCTCATCGCGGCAATCGTGGGCATCTTCGCCGTGAAGCTCGCCAACGAAGACGAGGACCCGATGAAGGCCCTTAACAAGGGTTATGCCTGGACTGCTGTCCTGGCAATCGCTGGCTTCGCCGCCGCCACGTATTGGCTTCTGCAGAACACGGCACGGCCCAATGCCTGGTGGATGTTTTTCCTCTGCGGCATCATCGGGGTCTTGACCTCCTGGGCCTTCGTCTGGATTACGCAGTACTACACCGAGTACCGCTACCGGCCCGTGCGCGAGATTGCCAACGCCTCGATTACCGGACCTGCCACAAACATCATCTCTGGTATCGCCGTCGGCCTGGAGTGCACGATGGCTCCGGTCATCACCATTTCTCTTGCCATCATCTCCTCGTACAAACTCGGGGAGGCTGCGGTTGCTCATGGCGGCCTCTTTGGCACGGCCGTTGCTACGATGGGCATGCTGGGTACGGCCGCCTACATCCTCGCCATGGATACCTTCGGCCCGATCACGGACAATGCAGGCGGTATCGTCGAGATGTCCGGGCAACCCGAGGAGGTGCGCAAGAAGACCGATCGCCTCGATTCCGTGGGCAACACCACGAAGGCCCTCACGAAGGGATACGCTATCGGCTCGGCGGCGCTGGCGGCGTTCCTTCTTTTCTCGGCCTACATGGACGAGGTTCGCCTTTACCTTGGAGATCCAAAGGCGTTTCGCACGGTTGACATTGCCAAACCAGAGATTTTTGTCGGCGGACTTCTCGGCGCGATGCTCGTTTTCTTCTTCTCGGCTCTCGCCATCAAGGCCGTTGGCCGCGCCGCCCAGTCGGTCATCGAGGATGTCAGGGCTCAGTTCAAGGAGAAACCCGGCATCATGGAAGGGACGGACAAGCCCGACTACGCCCGCTGTGTCGACATCGTCACGAGAGGCGCCCTCAAACAGATGGTGCTTCCAGGACTCGTTGCCGTCGGGACTCCGATCGCTGTCGGCCTAGTCTTCAGGATCTTCATCACGAGTTCAGACAAGACGGTCGCAGCCGAGTCGGTGGCTTCCCTGCTGATGGTGGGAACAATCGCTGGCATCCTGATGGCCACCTTCTTGAACAACGGCGGCGGAGCCTGGGACAACGCAAAGAAGTACATCGAGACTGGTGAGTTCCGTGTTGAAGGACGCGTGGTGGGCAAGCGTTCAGAACCCCACAAGGCGGCCGTTGTCGGTGACACTGTTGGCGACCCCTTCAAAGATACGGCAGGCCCGTCTCTGCACGTCCTCATCAAGCTTCTCTCAACGATCACCCTGGTTCTCGCACCCCTCTTTCTGTGATCGAATGGCCCCCCCCGCCATGTCTGGCGGGGGGGGCAAATCATGAATCTCGAAGGCAAGCGCGTCGGCAGGTTCCTCGTCAACCGCACACTGGGCAGCGGCGGGATGGGCGTTGTTTACGAAGCCACGGACACCTTCCTCGGCCGCAGCGTGGCGCTCAAGGTTCTCTCTTCAATGTCGTCGGACTTCAACGATGCCCTCGAACGGTTCTTCAGGGAGGCCCGGGCTGTTGCCCGGCTTGAACACAAGAACATCGTTCGCATCTACGAAGCCGACGACAATCCACAACTCCCCTACATTGCGATGGAACTCATCAGAGGCCAGGATGGGCGGGCTTTCATGTCCGAGCGTCCGAGTCTCGCCAAAGCCATGGACGTCTTGAGCCAGATTTTCGACGGGCTCCACCATGCTCATCAGGCAGGAGTTGTGCACCGGGACGTGAAGCCCGCTAATTTCCTGATCACCGACGACGGCACCGTCAAGCTCATCGATTTTGGTCTCGCCCGCCTCACGGACGACAGCCGCGACCTGACACGCGGGCAGGTTTTCGGAAGTGCTCCCTATATGTCGCCCGAGCAGATCATGGACCCGGGAAGCGTGGACTTCAGGACGGATATCTACATGGGCGGGGTTCTGCTGTATCAGCTGATCGCGGGAGAACTCCCGTTTCATGGCGCCACGGTGGCTGACACCCTGACATCGATCGTCAAGAATCCGCCGCCTGACCTCCTGGTTCGCGCGCCGCACGTTCCCTCCGGAATTGCGGCCATCACCATGCAGTGCCTGGAGAAGCAGCGTGTCAACCGCCCGCACTCCGCCGGGGAAGTGGCCGAGCGCCTTCGCGCGATGCGCGACATCCTCGATCATCCAGACACCCCCACGGCGACGGTCCAAGCAACACCATTCATGCCTGTTTCGCGGCACGAACCGGTGCTCCCTCCGCTTTCAACGCCCGTGGCCTCGCGCGGGTACTCCTCGAGACCCGCCCAGGGTATGGAATTGCCCCTTTCCCCCCAAGCGCCACTCCCGGAGAACTTTTCCAGAGACGCGGTTGAAACAGAGAGTGACCGGCTTTCCTCGTTCGACCTCACGCGGGGCCCCGGGATGGGGGCAGACCAGCCTCCTGATCCCGGATTTGGCCGCCAGACGGCCTCCAGTGTCCTCACCAGGCATCCGCTTCTGACAGGGGTTCTCGCTGGGCTGGTCCTTCTTGCTCTCGTGGCTGGCCTCACCTTCGGTATTCGCCGCTTTCTCCACCAGGAGGACCTCGCGCCGCTTGCCTCGGAAACGCCCGGCGCCGCGCCTGGCGGCGTCACCCCCGCTCCCCTGCCGTCAGCGCCCGTCACTGTCACGCATCCGCCCACACCGGAGTCCATTCCGGCGCTCAAGCTTCTGCCCCTGGCACCTCCCGCGGGAACTCTCAGGATGAGGATGCGAGCCGGAGAAACCTACGAGTTCAAGGTGCACCCGAGCGGCGGAACCGGTTCCGGGGTCACACTCGATTGGCGGCTCAACGACGAGAAAGTGGCCACCGGGTCCACCTACAAGTACACGGCCTCCCAGGCCGGCTTCAGTGACCTCGTGAGTGTGACCTACAGTGATCCAGGCCTCGGGCAGGCGAAAACGCTGATTTGGTACGTCAACGTCGACTGAGGGCTTCCGGCGCCTCCCCTGCGGCTGCAGGCGAGGCGCTCTCTTCTTCCATTACTCTCTCAGGGCGAGGGCGGGTTCGCCGGCGGAGCCGGTTGCACGGGAGACGGCTGGGCCGGGAGGGGATCTCCCGGTTGCCGGACTTTCTCGGGTTCCGGGTCTTTGTCCATCCACGCCGGCATTTCTACCGTCGACGAGGCGCAGCGAAATCCGACGTCGGCGTCCCGCTTCTCGGGCTGCCGCCGGTCGCGGGCGGTCACGGGAAGAGGCTTTTCGAAACCGGGGAAGTTCGGGCTGCGAGCCCCTCCGCGGACCACCCGGAAGGTTTCGAGGGGCACATTCCGCACCGAGGATTCATCGTTTCCCGGGTAAGGGGCGAACCAACTGGATGTCCACTCCCAGACCGCGCCATGCATCCCCTCGATCTTGTAGGGACTTGCCAGGGCGGGCCAGCGGTTTACGGGGTAATCCGCCATCGGGTTGAAGGCCTTTCGCTCCCGTCCTGGAGCGTCGTCGTACGGGAAATCGAGGCCTTCCGGACCACGGGCTGCTTTCTCCCACTCGAACTCATCCGGAAGGCGTTTGCCAGTCCACCGGCAGAAAGACTCCGCCTCAGAGAAGGAGACCCCGGTGACCGGGAAATCCGACCGGGCCGGGTCAGGTTCTCCGTTCTTCCATGTTTCGGGAGGTTTGGCTCCGGTGCCTGAGACGAACACTTGATATTTTGCGTTTGAGACCTTGTGGCGGTCCATGAAGTAGGCCTGGGTCGTGGCTGCCTTGTTCTTGGGTTTGGATTCGGGGGTAGGTCCACCGCCAAGTTCAAAGCGGCCGGCTGGAATGGCCTCCATGCCCGCGAAAAGACGGTTCCGGGCCTCTCTCAACCCCGACCGGGCCTGTTCAAGGGCTTCCTGTGCCGCCGTCTGTCCTGGAACGATGGATAGCGCCCGGGTAAACGCAGCGATCGCGTCATAGTAACGCCCGTTACCGAGAGCTGTTTTTCCCGCTGCCGTTTTTGCAGCGGTCTCCGCGATGGCCGACTGAACAGCGTCCTTGGCTTTCTGGCTTCCTGGGAACTTTCCGGAGAGTTCCTTGGCTGTGGCGTAGACTGCGGGCCAGTTCCCTTTTTCGAGATCTCGATCGAGATTTGCCTCCAGAGTCCGGCGAACCTCGTCGATTTCCGAGATTGCATCCTGAGCGGCACCTGGATCCGGGTAATCCCTCCGGATCTCCTCGAATTTCCGGCGTGCTTCCTCCAGGCGTCCAGACTTGAAGGCCTCTTCCGCCGCTTTCAGAGCCGTTTCATTCTTCTCGAGAATCTCGGAATACTTCCGCTCCCCGAACTCGGCCCTGGGGAAATTAAAGAGCATCCGGTTGACTTCCGAGAGGGCATCGCGGAACTGCCCCTTCAACATGAACCCCTCGATATTGTTCCGGTAGGACTGATAAATCTTCTGGCCCGCGATGCTCTCCATTGCCGACCGTGAGTACTTCATCTGGAGTTTCACGTAGGTCTCGAGAGCCACGGGCTCATCGGGGAATAGCCGGATGAGATTTGAGGCTTCCGCCTGAGCCTGAGAGAGATTGGATGTTTCGAGTGACTGAATCTTCAACAGCTTTTCGCGGAAAAGCTTGTCGATCTTGCCGCGAACCCGTTCACGTTCGGCGTCGGGCGGGGGCGGGGGCATATCTCGCACGATGTCGTAGTTCTTCTTGGCTTCCGTCAAGTCTCCGCCATCGACCTGGGCTTCCGCCAGGCGCAAGAGCCCTTCAGCATCCACGGAACGGGGAGGCGGCCCTTCAACGGCCACGCCAGCAGCTTTCCGGCCCTCCTTGACCAGAGCAACCACTCCTGGCCGGGCTGAAGGAGGAAGCGTGCGCTGGTAGGTGGGGCTCAACTCGTAGCACTTCTTGAAGTGCTCGAGAGCCTTCTGCCGGTACTGGGTCGTGGGCCGGGCATCGTTATAGAGGGCGTAAGCGAGTGCCAATTCCCAGTGACCATCGGGATCCCGGTCGTTCCCGAGGACAAAAACTGTCAAGTCATCGATGGCATCTCGGAAACGGCCTTGCTGGCGCTTTGCGATGCCCGACAGCAGGTAGGCAGTTTTCTGCTCTTCAACCTCGACGTAAGGAACAGCAGGGGGCTGGGGTTCGGGTGCGGCTGGCTGCTTGCCCTTAGCTTTTTGCGCGGCCGCGGGAGTGGCCAGGATCAAACCCATGGTGAACACCGCGGCGCGTAAACGACTCGTGCTCCCGAAAAACCTCATCCGTGGCATGACACTCCGCTCCTTAGCCTGCGGGACGGAATTGAGCCCAGCCCGCGGCGGAATCCGACGTTCACGGCTGAGTTTACATCCCGTATCTCTCATCTCGCTCTGCCAAGCTAACCGGAGAGAATCAAAAGTGATCTGAAAGGGACAGGCAATTTTCTTGTTACGGCTCTTTCCTCAATCCAGGAATGGAAAAGCCGCAACAACCCCTTATAAACTCGCGCCCGTGCAAGAATCCCGAAAGCCGAAACGGCTCAGCATCAGGCAGTGGCGCGACCACGTTGACGACCTTGGTTTACGGGTTGCTGCTTATCCCGCACGCTGGCGGGATTTGGTGGCAGCTTTTCGGGAAAGAGTCCCCGCTACATACGAGGATCCCCCTCCAAACGTGAAGATGCTCCAGACCACCGTGAGCGGCCAACCCGCGTACTACCTCTTCTCCGATGTCATCCGGCTCGGCAAGGGGGGGATGAACGCGGTGCTCAGAGGAAACGAGGTTCTCACGAGAAGAACAGTCATTTTGAGGCGTCATCTGCCGGCGGAAAGCGCGGTAGAAGAGGAAATGCGAACCAACCGTGAGGCGCTCGTTCAGGGCAGATTGACGGTGCTGAGACGGCACCCAGCGATTCCTCGATTTTGGGCTTCGGGGTCCTTCGAAGGAGAGCGGTGTGAGGTATTCGATTTTGCTCCTGGCATCAGCCTGATGAGTTATGTCGTAGAAAAAGGTCTGACCTACGGCGCACTCCTTGATTTCGCGTTTCACGCTGCCCGAGGGCTTCTCTCACTGCACAAGCAGGGACTCATCCACGGCGACGTCAAACCAGAGAACTTCTGCGTCGAGGAGCGTGTGCGAGCAAAGGGTGATCTTGGCCTGAAAGTTCAGCTCATTGACTTTGACATCGTTTCAACCCCTGATGAGCAGATCCGCCAGTACGCCCTTGGAACGACTCTCGAGGGGACGCTCCCATACATGCCTCCGGAGAACTTCCGGCAAGATGTTCCCGAAGATCCTCAGTTGGCCGAGCGGATGGTACTTTCCAAAGATGTCTTTGCCCTTGGGCTAACGCTCTACCGAATTGTCTCTGGACGCTTTCCGGAAAGTTTTTACACGTCTCCCGAGTCACTTCTGATGAAGAAAGTCGAAGGCGTGGGTATTGACTTTGACTTTCCGTCATCGCTTCCCCTGGACTTTCAGGAACTCATCGGCCGCATGTGTGCGACAGAGTGGATTCTACGGCCTCGGCTTCCGTACGTCGTGCAAGCCCTGAGGCGGCTGCGCAGCGAGGCAGACGTGGAAGAGCGGGCGACCCGCATCTCATCTCCGGAGAATGTCGAGGGGACAGAGGAGACGACGACGGAAGACGCGGTTCCCGGCCAGTTGCATGTCGGCCCTTACGCGGTGCTGAACTGGAATTTCAGCCCTCGAGTCGCAAAAGACGGTCAAACACTCCCCCTCGCTGCCCTCAAGGACCGTTTCGGGCGAAAGCTCGTTGGCGTCCCTTATGCTTTCGAAACAGAATCAGAGGAGAGAAGTTTCTACGAGGAACGCGTTGAGGTTCTGAAGAACCTCAACGCAGTGCGGTTGCGGCATCCAGAACTCTTCCCGGGCAGTTTTCGCGACTTGGTGCGCGAAATGAGACATGAAAAATATGTTGTCTGGATTATCCGGCCGCTTCTGGAGGATGCAAAAGATCTCAGGCAGTTCCTCTGCGAGGAACGCCCTGGTGCATCCTCACAGGAGAAACTCCGAATTCTGCGTAAAACTGCCGAGGCGCTTGCCGTCCTCGATGAGTCGGGGTTCCACCTACCGCAACTAACGCCTGAATTGATTTTCTTTATCCCGCTGGCAAGTGATGTGCCGGGGGTCACGCTCACACGGGCCGCCCTGACACGTCCGATAGCCCGAATCTTCGACGTTCCTGCCGCAGACCCAGAAAAGAAGTTCCGGCAGGAACTGATGGGAACAGCGAGCGTCCGGAGAGGCTCCGGGGGCCTGAAGGATCCAACCGTCGCCGGTTTCTTTTCCATTGCTGAGGAGATTGGCCTGCTTCAGGAATTCAGCGGAGAGGAACGAATCCTCTTTAATCAAATCCGCCTGGCACCAACGTGGCGGGAACGCCTGCAGATTCTGATCCTTCTCGAAATGCAGAGCGGGTAAGATAGATTTTTGCCTGGCGGCAGGGCCCGGAAACACACTCAGACGGGCACGGTGCCGTGGAGTCCTAAGCCAGCCATGTCTGGGAGACGCCGAGTTGAACCTTGGGCAAGCGACCGTTTGCCAAAGCGCCAGCGGTTTTTCTCGAGCCAGCCGTCGATGAAAACACGGCTCCCAACAATGACGCCCTCGGAGAGGTGGCGGATGCGATGCTGGAGCGCCACTCCCACAGGGATCTGGCCCCCCCCGGATGCTACTCCCCCGGCCTCTTCGCGGCTGAAGCCCCGGCGGACCGGGCTTTCCTCTCCATTTGAGTAGAGCAGCCGCCGGTACTCCGCCTGGATGTCCTTCCAGGATCCCCGTTTCCAGGAGACGAGGCTCTTGATCCCCGCCCGAGCGGACTCGGTCCGGGCGGATTCCCCGCCAGAGACGGCCTCGCCGTAACCACAGAAGCGGTACTCAGCAGGATCGCTGACGATGCCAGCGCGTATGGGGTTCA
>JADHED010000278.1_pt1 | contig 69426 bp, 61 predicted proteins | sample 8952041 | NCBI WGS metagenome assembly JADHED01 (sample SAMN16124423, study PRJNA663239) | bioreactor sludge metagenome | isolation source: sludge (control) | place: India:Bengaluru | collected 2018-09-08 | reverse complement strand
CGCCAGACCACGTCGTCACTGCGCTGGCGCAGGTCGTCCGCGACATAGCTGGCGGTGACCTTTTCCAGGGTCGAATAGTCCAGCCCGTGCAGCCAGGCATCGGGGATGAAGCCCAGTACCAGATCCCGCACCACCTCGGGGGCGGAGAAGAGGAGTTTGTAGCCAGCGTCGTCGTCTTGGGGCATGAAGGACGATGGTAAGGGGATTTGGCAATGATGTCATCGGCTGCCCTGACACTGCACGATCGCCCCCTTTGGCGCGTTGCCTAAATTCGCGAAGTGCCAAGTAGGAGGTCGCGCTCAAACCGACCGCCCGTTCCGCCCGTACCCCATCACCCCCAAGGGCAGAACCGGCGAAGCCGGTCCTCAAGCGCTACCACGGCACGGTGACACTCGACCCGAGCCTGGTCGGTCGGGATGCCGGCAAGTTTTCACAGCTCCTCAGCCAAAGACCCCCGCCTGGGAAAAGGCCAGCACGGAGAAGTAGCTCCCCACGGCGCCCAGGCCGATCATCATCCCGTAGAAGGCATTACGCAGCCGCTCGCCCTTGAGCAGCAGGCTGATGGCGCCCATCACCAGGCAGATCTGCAGGAAGAGGGTCGCCAGGTCGAAGGTGTCGCCCACCACGCCCAGGGCCTCGGCCTCCGCTTCCCACTCCTTGGCCCCTTTGATCCGGCCCCGCTCGCCGTCCTGCTCCAGCACCCAATTCCTCTCCCCTACCGCGCTGGAACCTTGCAGGATCTCCTTCTTCTCCTTCTGGTAGCGGTCGATCTCCTGATTCAGGCTGGACAGCAGGCCGGACATCCGCTCCTGGTTATCCACCGCCACCACCCCGGCATCGATCAGCAGTTGGAGCATGTCCCTTTGGCCCTCCACCAGGGACTCTTTGATGCCCTTGGCCTGATACCAGTCGAAGGCATTGGCCTTCTGATTGTGGGCGATGATCTCGTCCGCGCCATACTTGCCCGCGCCCAGGTCCGTGATGGCCAGGATCGCCGCCAGGACCGCCAGGGTCAGACCACAGATCATCTCGAAGGTGCTGGACTTGCCGTCGCCCTTCTCGTCGTCGCTAGCGCTCATGCTTCGCCTCCAGGTTGAAAAGGCCGGCGATTCTAGCCCAGCCGCCGCCCCGGGCGCATGCGATATCCCTGTGTCCCGGCTAAGCCCCAGGAAGCACTGCGAATGGTGGCCTCCAGCCTATCCGGGGATGGCCTTACCGCCAATGAGGCGGCCCGCCGAGCCTGCTCCTGGGCGCGCCAGCCCTTATACCTGCTGGACGAGATCATCCGCCAGGTTCTTTAAAGATTCACGGCCTGCGGTTGCCCGATCAGGGACTGGGCAAGTCTTCAGTAACTCCGGAAAGAATGGCCTAATAGTGGACCTCGACCGCGAGCAAGCTCACCCCATCCAACCACGAGTCCCTGACCATGCGCCTACGTCCCCCTCTGGTTTTCCTGCTGGCCCTGTTTACCCTCGGAGTCGCCCTGGGGGCGGTCGCGGGTCAGCCCCTGACCCTGCTGCATTTCAACGACTTCCATGGCCAACTGGAACCCTACCCGGATCGGGACACCGGCAAGCGCATCGGGGGGATCGCCCGCCTGGCGGGCCTGGTGGCGGCGATTCGCGCCGAGGACCCGGGGCGGCCGGTGCTGCTGCTCTTCGCGGGAGACCTGCTCCAGGGCACCACCACCTCGACCCTCTACCTGGGCCGGCCGGATATCAAGCTGCTGGAGGAGATGGGGGTCGCCGCCGCCACGGTGGGTAATCACGAGGTCGACTTTGGTCAGGACAACCTGCGCAAGCTCGCCGGCATGGTCGACTTTCCCCTGCTGGCGGCCAATCTCAGTGCCACGCCCGAGCCCCTGCCGCTGCCGTCCTTCGCCCTCTTCCACCCGGCGGGCGGACCCCGGGTGGCGGTGCTGGGGCTGACCACCGCGGAACTGATCACCGCCAGCCACCCGCGCAACGTCCAGGGACTCAGCGTCGGCGATCCAGTGACCGTGGCCCAGGCGCTGGTACCGGAACTCGACGCCCGATCCGACCTGCTGATCGTCCTCTCCCACCTGGGGCTGGCGGGCGACCGGCACCTGGCCGAGGGCGTGGCTGGGGTGGACCTGATCGTCGGCGGGCACAATCACTTCCGCCTCGACCCCCCCGTGGCGGACCAGGGCGTCCTCATCCTCCAGGCCGGGGAGCGCGGCGCCTACCTGGGCCGGCTGGACCTGGAGGTGGAAGACGACCGCCTGCTGTCCTGGAACTACCGGCTGCTACCGGTGGATGACCAGACCCCGGTGGACGAGAAGATCGCCGCCAAGGTGGCGCGACTGGCGGCCCAGGCCGACCAGGAGCTGCTGACCGTCGTGGGCCGCGCCGGCACCGAACTGAGCGCCGAGCGGGAGCTGATCCGCCGCTATGAGGCCCCCTTCGGCAACCTGGTGGCGGACCTGGCGCGGGAGTACAGCGGGGCCCAGGTGACCCTGTTCAACGCCGGCGGCTTCCGCGCCACCATCCCCGCCGGGGAGGTGCGGCTGAAGGAGATCTACCAGGCCTTCCCCTTCCGCAACGAACTGGTGACCGGCGTGCTGACCGGCACGGAGCTTCAGGCCGCCCTGGACCACAGCGCCGCCCTGGATCCCGCGGACAACCCGGGCGGCTTCCTTCAGGTCTCCGGGGTGCGGTTTGTCATCCGGGACGGCAAGGCGGTGGACGTGACCCTGGACGGTCGGCCCCTGGACCCCGCCGCCGACTACCGGGTGGCGGTCCCGGACTTCCTCGCCGCCGGGGGCGACGGCTACGGCATGCTCACCGGCCTGCGCGATCCGGTCAATACCGGCCAGCTCATCGCCGATCTGCTGGTCTCCGCCTTCCGCGCCCAGACCAAGGTGGATGCCAGGCTGGATGGGCGTATCAGCCGGCCCTGAGAGGCTGAAAACCTCTCACCTGGAAGGTTAAGATCATTATAAACAATGAGATAGCGAGTCGTAGGCGGTGAAAAACTCCCTATTTCTTCGCCAGCCCTGAGATAAAACGCCAGCCCCTATCCTGCTAGCCTGCTTCCCTCCCGGATCCTCAGGTAGCGGTGGGTTTGTCGGCATACGGCAGGCGGAACCAGAGGGCATAGAGTGCCGGCACGAACAGCAGGGTGATCGCCGTGCCCACCGCCACGCCGCCGATCAGCACATAGGCCAGCGGCCCCCAGAAACTGTCCTGGGTGAGGGGGATGAAGGCCAGGACGGCGGCCAGGGCGGTCAGCACCACCGGCCGGGCGCGCTGCACCGCCGCCTCCACCACCCCGGCGAAGGGCGGCAGGCCCTCCTCGAAGTTGTCGGCGACCTGCTGGGTCAAGATCAGGGTGTTGCGCATCAGGATGCCGGCCAACCCCGTCAGCCCCAGCAGGGCGACGAAGCCGAAGGGCTGGTTGAAGAGGATGAGCGCCAGCACCGCGCCGATCAGGCCCAGGGGCGCGGTAGCCACCACGATGAAGGTCCCGGCGAAGGAGCGCATCTGCAGCATGATGAAGATCAGCATCACCGCCACCATCACCGGTTGCAGCTTCTGGATGGAGGCATCGGCCTTGCCCGACTCCTCCACCGCGCCGGAGATGTCCAGGCGATAACCGGGTGGCAACTCCGCGCGCACCCGGGCCAGGGCCTGCCAGAGGTCAGCGGTGACGTCATTGGGCTGGGCGCCCCGCACGTCGGCCTGCACCGCCAGGAAGGGCTCGCGGTTGAGGCGCTTGATGACCGGGTCCTCGAAGCGGACCTCGATGCGCCCGAGCTGGCTGACCGGCACCTTGGTGCCGTCCTGGGTCAGGATCTCCAGCTCGTCCAGGCTGTCGGCGGCCAGACGCTGACCCCCACTGGCCCCCCGGGCGATCACCTCGACGCTACGGATGTCCTGGCGCAGTTGGGTGACGGCCCGCCCTTCGAGCTGGGATTGCAATTGCTGCGCCACGTCCCGCGGCGTGAGGCCAAGCAGGTGCAGACGCTCCACCTCCATTCCCAGGTACAGGATCGGGGCGCGCTCGTCCCACTCCAGGTGGGGATCGACCACCTGAGGGTTGGCGGCCATCACTGCCCGCACCTGGTGGGCGATGTCCCGCAGCACCAGCGGGTCCGGGCCGATGACCCGAAAGCCCACCGGCCAGATCACCGGCGGCCCATAGAGCAACCCGTACACCCGCACCCGCGCCTCGGGAAAGTCGCCCTGGGCGATGTGCTGGCGCAGGGTCGCCATCACCTGGTCGCGGGCCTGGGCATCCGCCGTCACGGCGATGAGCTTGGCGAAGGCCGGGTTGGGGGCCTCCGGGTTGGCGGAGATGAAGAAGCGCGGCGCCCCCGCCCCGATGAAGGCCGACAGGCTTCTGACCTCGGGCAGTGGGGCCAGGATGGCTTCCAGCCGCTGCACCGTCCGCTCGGTGGCGGCGATGCTGCTGCCCTGGGGCAGATAGACGCTGACCACCACCTCCGGACGATCGGAGCGCGGGAAGAACTGCTTCTGGACCAGCAGGGCCATGCCGGCGATGGCGAGGACCAGCAGGGCGACCGTGGCCCCGACCACCGTCTTGCGCCAGGTGACGCACCCGGTGATGAGCCCGCGCAGCCGGCGGTAGAAGGGGGTCTGGTAGAGGGCCTCCGGGCCGTGCGCCCCACCCTTGACGCTCCTCGGCAGCATCTTGACCCCCAGATAGGGGACGAACACCACCGCCACCAGCCAGGACAGGATGAGGGCGATGGCCAGGACCCAGAAGATGTTGCCGGCGTACTCGCCGACGCCCGACTGGGCGAAGCCGATGGGGAGAAAGCCGGCGACGGTCACCAGGGTGCCGAAGAGCATCGGCGCGGCGGTGACCGTCCAGGCATGACCGGCCGCCGTCACCCGCTGCCAGCCCTGCTCCATCTTCACCAGCATCATCTCCACCGCGATGATGGCGTCGTCCACCAACAGGCCCAGGGCGATGATCAGGGCGCCCAGGGTGATGCGGTCAAGGTTGATGCCCATCAGGGTCATCACCAGAAAGGTCAGCCCCAGGGTGAGGGGGACGGCGATGCCCACTACCAGCCCGGCGCGCAGGCCGATGGCCAGTACGCTCACCGCCACCACCACGGCCACGGCGATCAGGAACTTGACCTGAAACAGGTCCACCGCCCGGGCGATGGCCTCCGCCTGGTTGGTCAGGACCGTGAGGGACATGCCCAGGGGCAGGCCCTGGCGTTCGGCTTCCAGGAAGGCCCCGAGCCGCTCCCCCAGCACCAGCCCATTCTCGCCCTGGTTCATCACCACCCCCAGCAGCACCGTGTCTTGTCCGCGGGAGCGCACCAGGTAGCTGGGCGGGTCCTCATAGCCGCGGCGGATGGTCGCCAGGTCGGCGAGCTTGAGCACACGGTTGCCGATGCGCACCGGCACCGCGGCGAGTCGCGCCGGGTCGGACAAGTCCACGTCCAGCCGCAGATAGAGGCGCGGGCCGGCGGTCTCCAGGCGCCCGGCGGGCAGCAGGTAGTTATTGGCCTCGATGGCGGCGAAGATCGCCTCCGGCGCGATCCCCAGATTGTTCAGCCGGGCGGCGTCGAACTCGACGTAGACCCGTTCGGCGCGCTCGCCCAGCACTAGGGCCTTGCGCACCCCCGGCACCCGTTGCAGCCGATCCCGCAGCCACTCGGCCTCGCGGGTCAGCTCGCGCATCGGCAGCCCGGGGGCGGTGAGGGCGATCAGGCTGAAATAGACGTCGGAGAAGTCGTCGTTGACGATAGGCCCGATAACCCCCGCCGGCAGGTGGCGCGCCTCGTCCAGCAGGCGCTTGCGCACCTGGTAGAAGAGGTCGGCGATCCGCGCCTGCGGCGTCGAGTCGAGAAACTCGACCTGCAGGCTGGCCTGACCGGGGCGGATGGTGGTCTCGATGCGGTAGAGGTGCTCGACCTCCTGGATGCGTTTCTCCAGCCGGTCCACCACCTGGGTCCGTAACTCCTCGGGCGTCGCCCCGGGCCAGGCCGCGGTAACGAGCATGACCCGCACCGTGAAGGCGGGGTCTTCCGCCCGCCCCAGGGAGAGGAAGGCGTAGATGCCAAAGAGCACCGCCAGGATGAGCAGGAACAGGGTCACCGCGCGCTCGCGTACGGCGAGCGCGGACAGGTTGGGAAAGCTCATCGGCCCAGCTCCCGAACCGCCATGCCTTCATGCAGCAGATGGGTGCCCAGGGCCACGATGTGCTCCCCGGCGGACAGGGGCCCGTGGATGCGGGCGTACTCGCCATCCAGCGCCAGGACCCTGACCGGGACCGGCGTGACGGCCCCTTCCTGGAAGCGCCAGACGCGCGGTCCCTGACCCCGCTCGTCGATGGCCCCGAGGGGCACCCTGAAGTCGATCCCGGCCGCGCCCGCGTCAGCCGCGTCCGCGTCAGCCCTGTCCGCGGCGGCGAAACGGGCGCGCAGCACCGCGCCCAGCACCAGCTCATCCTGGCGTTGCAGCACCGTATAGCGGGCACGCCGAGTCCGGCCCTGCGGATCGACGGCCCCGGCCGTCTCGCGCAGCCCCAGGGGCAGGACGGCGCCGTCGGCGAGCAGGGCCTCTCCGGCGGCGGGGGGCGTCACGCCCTCGGGAAAATAGACCTCGACCTCGCGCGCCCCGGTCTGGGCGAGGGTGGCCACCGCCTGACCGGCGGCGACCACCTGCCCGGGCTCGCCGGTGACGTCGATCAGCACCCCGGCGGCCGGGGCCTGGAGGCGGCCGTATTCCAGGGCATTGCGCGCCTGGGCCACCCGGGCGGTGGCGGCATCGCGCCGGGTCTGGGCCTCGCGCCAGGACAGCTCGGCCCGCTCCACCTCCTGGGCGCTGGTGAAGCCTTGCTCGCGCATCTGGCGATAGCGGGCCAGTTCGGCCTCCGCCGTGGCCAGCCCGGCCTCGGCACCCGCCAGATCGGCCTCGGTGGCGGCCAGGGACTGCGCCAGGTCGCGCCGGTCCAGTTCAAACAGGACCTGGCCGGCGCTCACCGCCTGCCCCGCGTCCACCGCCCGGCGACTGATCCGCCCCCCGACCTGAAAGGCCAGCGGGGACTCCACGCGGGCGCGCACCGTCCCCGACAACCCCAGGGTCTGCCGTTCCCCCGCCGTCACGGCGACGGTCTTGACGAAGGGTGGCAGGGCCTCGGTGGACCGCGGCGCGGGTGCATCGCCGCATCCCCCCAGCAGCAGGCTGACGGTGAGCATGAGAATGAACGGGTACATGGAACAACACTCCTATGGACGCAGGGCTGGCTGATGTCCTTCCACCGGGCATTATCCTGGATGCCCCTTGACCCGCCTAATGTGTTCGCCCTTACCCCTCTCTTCCGCCTTGGTTGGCGGAATCAGCCTGAAAGTGGTGGCACAAGCCACTGACTCTCTTCCTCCCTCCCCCCTCGCGGGGGAGGGTTGGGGAGAGGGGGGGCTGGACCGTTATCGCCTAATCTGAGCAAAGGCTCATCTTTGACCCTTGCGCCCGCTCGGCCTGGCCATGGCTTCGCGACGGCGGTCCCCTCAGGCCAGCCAGGCCACCAGTTCCAGGGGCCAGCGCACCGCCGCCGCCACGACTAGGGCAACGCCGATGGACAGGGCGACGGAATAGAGGGCATCCCGGCGCCCCAGCAGCCTGAGCATCATGGCGAAGGTGGACACGCAGGGCACGTAGAAGGTCAGGAAGACCAGGAAGGTGACGATCTGGGTGGTATTGAGGACCGTGGCCAGTTCCTGGGTGCCCAGGGCCTGGAAGACCATCAACAGGGACAACTCCTTGCGCAGGATGCCGAAGAGGATCGGCACCCCCAGGGCGACCGGCAGCCCCAGCCAGCCGGCGGTGATCGGGGTAAGGGCCCAATCGATCCAGCCGTCGGCGCCATAGTGGGCCAGCAGGGCCAGGACCACGCTGCCCGCCACCAGCAGCGGCAGGACGATGGTGAGGATGTCCCGGCTGCGCTCCCAGGTATTGGCCAGGACCCGGTGCCAGGTCGGGACGGCGTAGGCGGGGATCTCCTGAATGATGCCCGGGGTGGTCTCCGGGTAGCGGCGCTTGAGCAGCTTGCCCACCAGGCTGACGACGATGGGGATAAGCATGAAAAGTCCGAAGACCCCAAGCCCCCCGAGATACTTGCCCCCCACCGCCAGGAGGATGGCGGAGCGCGCCGAGCAGGGTAGAAAGGTGATCAGCAGCGAGGCCACGGTGCGGTCCCGGCCGCGGGTGACGGCGGCGGTGGCGGCCAGGGCGGGGACGTTGCAGCCCAGCCCCATGAGGAACGGCAGGGCGACCCCGCCGTGCAGTCCCAACTGGTGAAAGCCCCGGTCGACGACGAAGGCGACGCGGTGCATGATCCCGGTCTCCTCCAGCACCACCAGCAGCAGCACCAGGGGGAGCATGTAGGGGATGACGATGCCTGCTAGGCCGATGAGGCCATCCAGGACGGCGCGGGCTAAGACCCCGGGGAGGCTGGTCGGCTGCCAGGGCTCGGCCCAGGCGATCAGACGGGCGACGGTGAGCCCATCGAGAAAGGCGCTGACCTCGAAGACGAAGAACAGCACCAGGGCGAAGATCGCCAGGGTACCGGCGAAGCCCCACTTGGGATGGAGGAAGAGATCGTCCGCCCAGCGCTGCCAGCGGGGGGTCTCGTCCCGCAGCCCGGGGCGCAGCACCGCCTCGTAGAGCAGGGCGGCGCGGTGATGGCGATCGGCGTGGATCTCCTCCGCCAGGGGCCGCGGCAGGGCGGCGTCGGCACTGCGCCGGACTTCCCGCAGGCGCGCCTGGAGCTCGGGAAAATGGGCCTTGAGCTCACCGCAGAAATAGGGGTCCTTTTCCGCCAGTTGCAGGCTGAGAAAGGGCGCGGGGACGGCGAAGGCCGCCGTCACCTTGGGTTCAGCGACCAGGGCGCCGATCGCCGCCAGGGGCTCGGCGAGATGGCCGGCGACCGCCGCCGCGGGCTCGGCGCGATGGCTGGTGACCCCCGCCACGGGCTTGGTGCGATGGTCGTCGGCCCCTGCCTGGGTCGCGGTGCGATGAGTGCTGGCACCTGCCGTGGGCTCGGCACGCTGGGCGGTAGCCGCTGGCGCGGGCTCGGGGCAATGGCCAGCTACTGCTGGCGAGGGCTTAGCGTCTTGGCCGGCGACCCCCGCCAGGGGCTCGGCGTGCTGCGCACTCTGCGCCTGGGTCACCGTCCGCGCCGAGGTGCCGCGGTGTTCCCGCGCCACCCGCGCCAGGGTGGTGAAGAGGTCGGCCAGCCCCAGGCCCATGTGCGCCACGGTCGGCATCACCGGCCAGCCCAGGCGCCGCTCCAGGGCACGCAGGTTGATGAAGCGCCGCCGGGCGCGGGCCTCATCCATCCGATTGAGGGCGAAGACCATGGGGCGACCGAGTTGCAGCAACTCCAGGGCCAGCTCCAGATCCCGCTCCAGGTTGGTGGCATCCAGTACCAGCAGCAACAGATCCGGGGCGGCGAAGTCGGTCTCCGGCAGATGGGCCTCGTGGCGGGCGATGGCCGGCCAGCGATCCCCCCACAGCAGGTACTTGAGCGTCACCCGGGCGTCCGGGTCCCGCGGGTGCAGGCCATCGATGGCCGGCAGGGCGACCAGGGAGATCTGGTCCAGGCCCACCTCCACCAGGCAATCCTCGTAGGCGGGGCCGACCCCGGCCAGGCGCTCGTGGCGGGTGGCGGTACTGGCGGCGGCGCGGAAGATGCTTTCGCGGCCGCTACCGTCCCGGCCAAGGATCGCCACCCGGGGACTCCGGGCGCCGCGCAGGCCAGGGCCAAGCAGGGGGAAGGTCGGTATGGTCATGGTGGGTACAACTCGTCATGTCCGATCAGCTTGGGCCCAGCCTTCACGCCCCGCCCGCCGCCTGGGCGGGCAAGGATGGCACGGCCGCTGATGCGCTTGCTCCCTCCCCCCTCGTGGGGGAGGGTTGGGGAGAGGGGGGCCTGAACGCTGGTCACCAGGGTTGATAAACCAGATGGACGGGCTGGCCCCGACGGAGGACGGTGAGGGTGATCGGCTTCCCCTGGTCGAAGGCGGCCAGGGCCGCATCCGCCTGGCGGATGTAGTCCAGGGCCCGGGTGGGGCTGAAGTGGGGGATCTCGCCCTGGACGAGGACGATGACATCCCCCTCCTGCAAGCCCAGTTCCCAGAGGATGGAATCCGCCTCCACTCGGTCGAGGGCCAGGCGGGTCGGCTCGCCATCCTGGCGGGACTGAACGGAACTGCTGGCCTTCATCAGCTCCGGCATCCAGTTGGACGAATCGGTGAGGTGACTCATCAGCTCCGGCGCCAGGACGACCTCCTGGCGCCGGAGTTGCCCCCTGGCCTCGGCTGGCACCCCTTGTTGGCGCAGGCGGTTCAGGAGCCTGCGCTCCTCACGCTGCGCCGCGGTTTCCGGTGGGTTGCTCTCGGGACCGGGGGGGCCGTTGGTTTCCGTCCCCGGCGGCGCCTCCTGGTTCGCCACTGACCAGGCTGGCTGCCCTTGGCCCCGCGCGGGGCCGGCGGCCATCGTCAGGTCATCGGCCCGCGCGGGGTCCTTGGATGGATCAGGCTGTTCGCGGGCCGCGTCCGGCCACAACCAGAATGCCACCCCCACCACCAGGCCCAGCAACCCGATCAGCATCAGCCCCTGAATCAGGTCAACAAAGGGCGCTCGGCTCTGACTGGAGATACGCATCGGCTGAATGAATCGGTGTTGGGCTTGGCTTGCGCGTGGGGGGAAAGAGGGCGGGTCGGGTGAGGTCTCGGGGGTGTAAACCGCGGTGGCAGGGGCCCTGGGGTTATAGGCAACCGTTCTTGGCGTCCTGACGGGACGCAACCTGCCCGGAAAATGTTCTTGGCGTCCTGAAGGGGTGGAACCTGCCCGGCTAACTGTCATGAGGGGGTGCGCCACATCAGTGAAAATGAAAGATTTTATCGTGACTTTCACGCTAATCCCGGCGCCAGGCCAAGCGTGGGCGCGGGGGGGCATCCTTCAAGGGGTTTCATGATAACAGCCTGCCAGGCGATGTCCGCAGGGAGATGAGGAACCTGTCCGACTGGCACCTATCAGCGCCGGGGTCTAAACCTATAGTCATTACCGTGCCATGCGCGGTGTTCCCCGGCCGCTGCGTTTCCGGGTCCGTGGCGGTTCACTAATCCGAAGCGCTTCGGGGGGCATGACTCATCCCCCCCCCCCGAGGCTGAAGCGAGGGGATGAATGCGTTCGGCAACACGGATCAACCTGGTGAGGAGGGTAAGCGCGTGAGAGCCATGGTCATCGACCGGATCCTGTCCCTGGCGGACGGGGACCCGGCCCCCCTGCGGGCGGTGGACTTACCCATCCCGGTCCCCGCGCCCGGCGAGATCCGCCTGCGGGTGACGGCCTGCGGGGTCTGTCATACCGAACTGGATGAGATCGAGGGCCGCACCGCCCCTCCCCGCCTGCCGGTGGTACCGGGTCACCAGGTGATCGGGCGGGTGGACGCGCGGGGGGCGGGGGCGACCCGCTTCGAGCTGGGCGCCCGGGTCGGGGTCGGCTGGATCCACTCCTCCAGCGGCGCCGACGACGAAAACCTCAGCCCTCGCTTCCGCGCCACCGGCCGGGACGTGAATGGAGGCTACGCCGAGTACCTGACCGTTCCGCAGGCCTATGCCTACCCCATCCCCCCGGTCTTCGGCGACGCCGAAGCGGCGCCCCTGCTCTGCGCCGGCGGGGTCGGCTACCGCTCCCTGCGGTTGACCGGCATCGGCGACGGCCAGGCCCTGGGGCTGACCGGCTTCGGCGGCTCGGCCCACCTGGTCCTGCAACTCGCCCGCCACCTCTATCCCCACACCGCGGTCCATGTCTTCGCCCGGGATGCCGCGGCCCAGGCCTTCGCCCGGGAGCTGGGCGCGGTCTGGGCCGGGGACACGGCGGACCGCGCGCCCCGGCCACTGGACGCCATCATCGACACCACCCCGGCCTGGAGGCCGGTAGTGGAGGCCCTGGCCAACCTCAAGCCCGGCGGCCGGCTGGTGATCAACGCCATCCGCAAGGAAGAGGGCGACAAGGCGGAGCTGCTGCGGCTGAACTACGCCACCCACCTCTGGCTGGAGAAGGAGATCAAGTCGGTGGCCAACGTCACCCACCGGGATCTCGCGGAATTCCTGCCTATCGCCGGGGCCATCCCCCTGCGGCCCGCCGTGGAGACCTACCCCCTGGCGGAGGCCAACCGGGCCCTGTTGGATCTGAAACTCGGGCCGGTGCGGGGGGCCAAGGTCCTGCTGGTGGATTGAATGGCGATCCTCTGGGGCCAGGCTCTGGGAAGACGGATTCGATGGCGGCACGGAAGGCGTGTTACATGCCAACCGCCATGAGAGTGACGCGCCATTAGCTTGTAAATTAGCGGATATTGCCATGGCTTTCACGCCAACGGGGGCCACCCGACGACACCCACCTGGGCAAGGTTTAGCGCTGGCGAAATCCGGCTCAGGGCCTATACTGAATTCTAGAAAATTAGAATTATCGGAACTTCTAACATAGCCCGTCTCCCTGATCCGACCACCCCGGGGTAACGTCATGAAGGCCAAGCGCACCTATCGGGTCCGCCGCTTTGGGCTCATCGCCCGCATCCTGGCCTTTTTCGTCGATTCCCCCTTAACGCCCCTGATCGCCGGGGCGGCCATCCTGCTCGGCGCCTTGGCGGTGTTCCTTCTGCCCCGGGAGGAGGAGCCGCAGATCGTCGTGCCCATGGTCGACGTCTTTGTGTCGATGCCGGGCGCCAGCGCCGAGGAGGTGGCCCAGCGGGTCACCCGCCCCCTGGAGAAACTCACCCGTGAGCTCCCCGGGGTGGAATACGTCTACTCCACCTCCAGCCCCGGCCAGGCCCTGGTCATCGTCCGCTTCCTGGTAGGCTGGGACGAGGAGGAGGCCATCGTCCAGCTCTACCAGAAGCTCTACGCCAACCTGGACCGGATCCCCCCCGGCGCCTCCCCGCCCCTGCTCAAGCCCCGACGCATCGACGACGTGCCCATCCTCGCCCTGACCTTCCACGGCGGCGGCCAGGACCACCTCGCCCTGCGGCGCATCGCTGCCCTGGTGGACGACGCCGTCAAGGAGATCCCCGAGGTCTCGGAGACCACCCTGATCGGCGGCCAGCGGCGTCAGGTGCGGGTGGAACTGGACGCGAGCCTTCTGACCGCCTATGGCATGGACCCGACCCGGGTCCTGGAACTGGTGGAGCTGGCCAACCGTCAGCGGCGCACCGGCAGCTTTCCCGCCGGAGAGCGGGAGGTCCTGACCGAGTTCGGCGGCTTCCTGGACAGCGCCGCCGCCGTGGGCGGGGTGGTGGTCGGGGTCCACGCCGGGCAGATGGTCTATCTGCGCGACATCGCCCGCATCCAGGACGGGGCGGAGGAGATCGAGGACTATGTCCTCTTCGGCCGCCCAAACCAGACGAGCGTTGGCCAGGATGACCCCGGCGCGTCTGGCGCTAGCCTATCCGGCCCCGGCCCAACCAGCGCTAATCAGGCTGGCGCTAGCCCGACTGGAGTTGACACCTCTGGGGCTGGGCCGACTGACGCCAACCCGGCTGGGGCAGGCCAGTTCAGCGCCGGCCCGCCGCTGGAGGAGGCGGCGGTGACCCTGGCGGTGGCCAAGCGCGCCGGGACCAACGCCGTCCAGGTGGTCGCCGAGGTGCTGCGCAAGGTCGAGACCCTGCGCGGCCGGGTCATCCCGGCGGACGTCGAGGTGACCGTGACCCGCGACTATGGCCAGACGGCCCGGGAGAAGTCCAACGAACTGCTGTTTCACATGGGCCTGGCGGTGGCCGGCGTCAGCCTGCTGATCGCCCTGGTCCTGGGCTGGCGGGAGGCCGGGGTGGTGGCCATCGCCATCCCGGTGACCCTGGCCCTGACCCTGGCGACCTTCTATCTGCTTGGCTTCACCCTCAACCGCGTCACCCTCTTCGCCCTCATCTTCTCCATCGGCATCCTGGTCGACGACCCCATCGTCGACGTGGAGAACGTGGTGCGCCACTTCCGCCTGCCCCAGAACCGTGACCGGCCCCTCAAGGAGCTGACGGTGGAGGCGGTCAACGAGGTCCGCAGCCCCCTGATCCTCGCCACCCTCACCGTCATCGCCGCCGTCCTGCCCATGGCCTTCGTCCAGGGCCTGATGGGCCCCTACATGCGCCCCATCCCGGTGGGGGCCACCGCCGCCATGGTCTTCTCCATGGCCGTCGCCTTCATGATCACCCCCTGGGCGGCCTACCGCATGCTGCGCTGGCATGCCCGCCAGGGGGCCCAGGTCCATGAACGGGAGGACCTGACGACCCGCGCCTATCGCCGGGTCATGACCCCCATGATCCGCCGCCCCTGGCTGGGCATCGCCTTTCTCGCCGGCATCACCCTGCTCCTGGTGGGCTCGATTGCCCTGGTCGTGAACGGGGCGGTCAAGGTGAAGATGCTGCCCTTCGACAACAAGAGCGAGTTCCAGATCATCGTCGACATGGACGAGGGCACCTCCCTGGAGCACACCGCCAACGTCGCTCGGCAGATCGCCGCCCGTCTCAGCGCGGAACCGGAGATCCTCAACTACCAGATCTACGCTGGCACCGCCGCCCCCTACAACTTCAATGGCCTGGTCCGGCACTATTTCCTGCGCCGGGGCCCCCACGTCGCCGACATCCAGGTCAACCTGGTCCATGGCGAGGAGCGGGAACTGCAAAGCCATGCCATCGCCAAGCGCATCCGTGAGCGCATCCAGGACATCGCCCGGGAGCACGGCGCCCGCGTCAAGGTCGCCGAGGTCCCGCCGGGGCCGCCGGTGCTTCAGACCCTGGTCGCGGAGGTCTATGGGCCCGACTACGGGGAACAGATCCGCATCGCCGCCCATATCCGCGACCGCTTCGAAGCCACCCCCGGGGTGGTGGACGTGGACTGGTACGTGGAGGCGGACCAGCCCCAGGTGCGCTTCCGCTTCGACCAGGAGAAGGCCGCCCTGCTGGGTATCAACGCCGACCAGGTGGCGGAGGCCCTGGGCATCGCCCAGGCCGGCGCGGATGCCGGCCTGCTTCATGGGGTGGACGAACCCGAGGACGTCCTCATCCGCCTGCGCCTGCCCCTCGACCAGCGCGCCCGGCCGGGCGAGCTGCGGCCCCTGCCGATCTGCGGCGACCAGCGCTGCGTGCCCCTGGGCGAGGTCGTGCGCCTCGAACAGGGGGTCGGGGAGAAGAGCATCCATCGCAAGAACCAGTTGCCGGTGGTCTATGTCACCGCGGACGTGGCCGGGGCGGAGGAGAGCCCCCTCTACGCCATCCTCGCCCTCAAGGAACAACTCGCCGCCTACGTGCCCGCGGGCCGCGCCGCGCCCCTGGAGATCCTCAACATCCGCCAGCCCTTCTCCACCGCCGAACCGGCCATGAAGTGGGATGGCGAATGGCACATCAGCTACGAGGTCTTCCGCGACCTGGGGGCGGCCTTCGCCGTCGTCCTGGTGCTCATCTACGCCCTGGTGGTGGGCTGGTTCCGCTCCTTCCGCACCCCCTTCATCATCATGGCGGCCATTCCCTTCTCCCTGGTGGGCATCCTGCCGGCCCACTGGGCCCTGGGGGCCTTCTTCAGCGCCACCTCCATGATCGGCTTCATCGCCGGGGCCGGCATCGTGGTGCGTAACTCCATCATCCTGGTGGATTTCATCAAGCTGCGGGTCAAGGAGGGCATGCCCCTGGCCGAGGCGGTGGTGGACGCCGGCGCCGTCCGCTTCCGCCCCATGCTGCTCACCGCCCTGGCGGTGGTGGTCGGGGGCAGCGTCATCCTCTACGACCCCATCTTCCAGGGCCTGGCCCTGTCCCTCATGGCCGGCGAGATCGCCTCCCTGCTGTTGTCACGCATGGCCGTGCCGGTGATCTACTACCTCGCCATGCGCCACCAGCGGCGCGCCACGGCCTAGCTGGCCCGCGGCGTCGATGGGTCGACAAGCCCGCGGCTCGGATGGTGAATTTCACGCCAAGGCCCTGCTACCGGCTGGCCAGGGGTCAGTTTGGCGACAGGAGTTCCCTGTCCCCCATCATTGAGGATGTAGGCCGCAACCCCGAGGCAGATCAGCGTGGTCAAGACCAGGAAAACCGCCAAACGGACAATTCGGCCAGGTCCAGGAGTTGCGCCCGGCAGCCAGCCGGGTGTCAGAAGCATGTAGTGCAAACCCCGGAGCCAGACCAGCGCGGCAAATACCAGCACCAGCTTGCCTAGCCATCCCGGCAGCACCGGTAGCAACACGGCGACCGCGACTCCGACCACCGCCATGATCAGGGGCACCTCCATGGCATAGCCGCGCTGGGTCTCCGAGGGTCGCGGCCCCGCTGGAGCGCGTCGCATTTTCACGCCCCGACCGCGCGGTGATAAGTTTTCTCCCCCCATCTTCTTCAGCGGAGCAGGCATCGCGGGCTAGCGTGGTGTAGAGATTGGGCTAGGGTTAGAAGAAAAGGTTGCACGAGTGAATCTTACACGCCTGGGGCTCTATCATGCCTTGCTCCGATATGAAGCGCTTCATCCTTGACGCAGCCATGGCATTGTTGGCGGAAATGAGCTTTATACCGCCGGCCCCAGCGGCCCCTGAGGAGGATAGGCGATGATGACCAGACCCAAGAGGCGGCCCGGGAAGGAGTACGCACGTTGATGACCAATCCCAAAATCCTGGTGGTGGACGACGAACGGTTAGCCATCGAGGTGCTGTGCAATGCCATCGAAGACCTGGGCGATGTCAGTTATGCCACCAGCGGCATGCAGGCCCTGGCGATGATGGCCGAAGCACCAGTGGATCTCATCCTGCTCGACGCCCGCATGCCCGACCTGGATGGCTATGACACCTGCGTCGCCCTCCAGCGGGACTATCCCGACATCCCCGTGGTGTTCGTGACGGCGGCTCACGACCCCAAGAGCGAGATCCGCGCCCTGGAGGCCGGGGCCAGCGATTTCATCACCAAGCCCATCAACCCGCCGGTGGTGCGCGCCCGGGTGACCATGCACCTCCGGTTCAAGGCCCAGAGTGATCTGCTGCGTAACCTGAGCCACCGCGACCCCCTCACCGGCGTCGCCAACCGCCGCGCCCTGGAGGAGCGGCTGGCCGTGGAATGGCGGCGGGCGGCGCGCCATCGGTTCCCCTTGTCCCTGCTCATGTTGGATGTCGATCACTTCAAGGCCTACAACGACCACTATGGCCACATCGCCGGGGACGCCTGTCTGGAGCGGGTGGCCGAGGCCCTGAGCCAGACCATCGGTCGCGCCGAGGATCTGGTGGCGCGTTACGGCGGGGAGGAATTCGCCGCCCTGCTGGCGGGCAGCGGCCCGGAGGAGGCCCTGGCCCTGGCGGAGAAGGTGCGCGCGGCGGTGCAGGCCCTGGCCATCCCCCATGCCCGCTCCAGCGCCAGTGCGTGGGTCAGCGTGAGTATTGGCGTTGCCAGTGCGCGGCCGGGCGGAGGGGCGGGGTCCGCAGCCCCGGGCGGGGCCAGTGAGACGGGCGGGGCGGATGACTCAGTCAGGACGAGTGAGCAGGGCGAAGTCGGCAAGCCAGGCGCCGCCAGCCCGTCCGGATTCCAGATCAGCCAGGAACTCTTCGAACGTGCTGACCAGGCGCTCTACGCCGCCAAACAAGGAGGGCGCAATCGTGTGTGCGTGAAGCGGTGATGTCGGATTCAGGGAAAAGTGTACCCGCGGACCTACAGCCTCCGTTCGTTCGAGAGCCCGTACGTCATGATGCTCAACTTCAAGGGCTTCGACCTGAAGGGTAAGCGTGTCGCCACTACGCCGCTCCCCTGGTAGGTCCGCCCGCCGATCCCCACTGATGTCGGTATCCCCCCATCTGAGGCAACCACCCCGTTATGGTGTCATCATCGCCCTGAATTCGATGCCTTGAGAAGCCAAAGCCTGCGTATTCCACGCCATTCGGCCACCTGTTCCACCAATATCTGGCCCCTGTGCGCTGCTTGCTTGCGCGGCCTAAACCGAGCTCCCGCCCGCGCGCCAGGCCAGCCAGGCGGCGGTGATGGCCAGGGTCACCAGGGTGACGGGCACCCCGGCGCGGGCGTGGGTGCGCCAGTCGAGCGTCAGCCCGCGCCGCGCCGCGGCATCGGCGACGATCAGGTTGGCGATGCTGCCCACCAGCAGGAGGTTGCCAGCCAGGGTGCTGGCCAGGGCCAGGATGGGGCCGGCCAGGGGGTCGGTCGCCACCGGCAGGAGCAACATCACCGCCGGCACGTTGGAGACCAGGTTGCTCAGCAGTACCGAGGCGCCGAAGAGTATCCCCGGTTGTTCCAGCGGCACCCCCATTGCCGCCAGGGCCGCTACCCCCTGGGCCACCAGGCCACTGTCCTGCAAGGCGTGGTTGACCACGAAGAGGCCGACGAACAGCACCAGCAGTTCCCAGTCCACCAGCCCCAGCATCTGGCGGGAATGCAGCCGGCGGCTGGTGAGCAGGACCCCGGCGCCGATCAGGGCCGCCGCCTCGCGGGGCCAGGAGGTCAGCAGAAACACCCCCAGCAGGGACCCGGCCACCAGCAGGCCTTTGGTGGTCTGCCAGGCGTCGAAGACCGGCGCTTCCTCGTCCGCGTCCGATGGCAGGGGCGATCCTGCCTTACCCGACTGAACGTGTAACGCGTCCTCGGCCGGCAAATGAGGGGTCACGTCCGCACCCGGCAGAAGGGATGGCGCGATCCCACTACGCGGCTGACCCGATAAGGTCTCTGCCGGCGAATGGAGTGTCGCAACCTCATCCCGACTGTACCAGCGTCCACGAACCTGCCAGGCCAGGATGGCCCAGGTCGCCAGCAGGCCCAGCAGGACCGGGACAATCACTTCGGCGACGTAGCCGCCAAAGGATAGTCCCAGGGTGGCGCCGATCAGCATGTTCTGCGGGTTGCCGATCAGGGTGGCGGCGGAGCCGACGTTGGCGGCGCAGGCCAGCCCCAGCAGGAAGGGCATGGGATCCAGTTGGCGCCGCCGGCAGGCATCGATCAGGACCGGCGCCACCGCCAGACAGACGACGTCGTTGCTGAAGACCGCCGCGAGTGCCCCGACCACCACGACCAGGGCGCCCAGCAACAGCGTGGGGCGCAGCGGCAGCTCCGCCAGCTTGAGGGTGACCCAGGCATAGAAGCCCCCCAGCCGCAGTTGCGCCGACAGCACCATGAAGGCGAAGAGCAGGATGAGGGTCGGCAGGTGGAGCGACTGCACCGCCGCCTCGGTACTGACCGCACCCAGCCCCACCAGGGCGATGGCCCCCAGCAGGGCCACCCCGGTGCGGTCCAGTTGCAGAAAGGGGAGACCGCCCAGGATCATGCCCAGATAGACGATGATGAAGACGAGGGTGACGGTGGCGACCATGCCGCCCATTCTAGTCCCACCACCCGCCTAAAGCCGGGACGGGCTTCGCGGATCGGACCCACCCGCTCCAAGGGGCGAACGAGGCCATGGGGTCATTTAGCCACGGTACTCCAGGCCCGGGGGACATAAAAAGGTATGCCCGCCCGCTGGCGATGGGCTATTGTGGTCTTACCAGACGCCAACCCTCCCCTCCCCCGCTCCGCTTTCGCCTCCGTGAACACCTTCAGCAACCTGGGTCCGCAGCCGTTTTCGCCCCGCGAGCTCAAGCAGGGACTGGTCTTTTCCGTCATCCTCCTCCTGTTTGCCGCCCTGATCGGCTACCAGGTCCTGGTCACGCGCTCGGCGGCCCAGGCGGCGGCCATTACCGATGTCAACAACCTGGCCCTGGTGCTGGAATCCCAGATCAATGCCGAGTTCGACGCCGCGGCCCGCACGGTCCAGGTGGTTTCCGACACGCTCACGCCGGAGGCCCTGGTGCCGGGTCAATCGGAGCGCTACGCGGACCAGATCAATGCCTGGCTGAAAGCCCATGCCGCCGGCCACCCCATTGCCACCGCGTTACGGATCTTTGACGCGCAAGGCCAGGGGCTCTATTGCAGTCTGGGCCAGGAGATACCGTTCTCGATCGCGGATCGGCCTTTTTTCCAGCAAGTTCGTGATGATCCCGCCGCCGATATCGTCTTCTCCCGGGTGGCGATCGGCCGCATCTCGGGGCTGCCGACGATGTGGGTGGCGCGGGCCATCCGGGACCCCGGGGGGCAATTTCTCGGCGCCGCGGTCGTAGCCGTCCAACTCGCGGTCCTGCATGAACAATTCAGTCACATCACCCTCGGGGAGAAGGGTGTGGTGGTCTTGCGGCGGCTGGACGATGGGGCCGCCGTGGTGCGCTTTCCCGGGCCGATCGAGGTCGACAACCGACCCGAGCCCAATATCCCCACGCGCCTGGCGGTGCTGAACCAGGGACCGGCCGGCCATATCGAGATCATCTCTCCGGTCGACGGCTCCCAGCGCCTCTATGGCTATCGCCAGATCAGTGACTTCCCGTTCTTGGTGGCCGTCGGCATCGCCAGCGAGGACTACCTCCTGGACTGGGGGCAGGATTCCCTGCGCCTGCTGCTGGTAGCGCTGCTCTTCGTCGCCGTGCTGGCGACCGTGTTCGTCCTGCTGATCCGCGCCCAGCGCCGCCGTGACCGGACCGAGCAGGCCTTGCGCGGCAGTGAAGCCCGCCTGCGCCGGCTGATCCATGACAACAATTCGGTCATCCTGGAACTCGAGCCCCGGACCGGGGCGATCCGCGATGCCAACGCCGCGGCCTGCCGCATCTATGGCTGGTCGCGGGCCGCCTTTCTGGACCAGCGTTTTCAGGACATCTGCCAATCCCCGGCGGACGATGTCCTGGAGGATCTGCAACGGGCCGTCGCGGGCGCCCGCGACTATCTGGTCTATGACCAGGTCCTGGCCAACGGCGAACGCCGGTGCGTCGAGGTCTATTGCACCCCCCTTCATATGGCGGAAGGGCCGGTGCTGGTCGCCATCGTCCATGACATCAGCGAGCGCCGGCGCCTGGAGGACGAACTCCACCACCAGAACCTGCTGCTCAATACCGTTCTGGGCAACCTGGATGCCCATGTCTTCATGAAGGATCGCGCCGGGCGCTTTCTCTATGTCAACCAGGCGGTGGCCAACTTTCTGGGGCACCCCATCTCGGCCTTGGTCGGCAGCCTGCAAACCGAGGTGCTGCCGCCAGAGGCCGTCGCCCACCTCCGGGAACTCGATGAGGCGGTCTTCACCAGCGGGAAAACCCAGAGTCGCGAAGAACGCCTGGTCGGCCGTGATGGCGAGACCTATTACTTCTGGACGGTCAAGGTCCCCCTGCGGGAGTCCGGACAGCCGGACCGGCTGATCGGACTGGCCACCGACATCACTGAGTTGCACTTTCTGCGGGAGGAACTGGAGCGCCGCGCGACGACCGACGACCTCACGGGACTGGCCAATCGCGGTCATTTCTACGCCACCGCCGCCACCCACCTGGCCCAGGCGCAACGCTACCGCGAGCCGCTGTCCCTGCTGATCCTCGACATCGACCACTTCAAGGATGTCAACGACACCCATGGCCATCAGGCCGGCGATGCCGTCCTGCGCGGCGTGGCGGAGCATTGCCGCCAGGCGATCCGGACCTCCGACCTCATCGGCCGCATGGGCGGCGAGGAATTCGCCATCCTGCTGCCGGAAACCGGCCAGGAGTCGGCTTGCCAACTGGCCGAGCGTCTCCGCCTGGGCTTGCAGTCCCAGCGCTGGACCAGCCCCGTCAGCGAACCAGCCATCACTCAAGCTAGCGACCTGACACCGGGGCCGAGCCGGGAACTGGCCGTCACGGTCAGCATTGGCGTCGCCACCCTGACGCCCGCCATCCCGACGCTGGATGTCCTCTACGCCCGGGCCGATCAGGCGCTCTATGCCGCCAAGACCGGGGGGCGCAATCGGGTCAGCGGCGTTTGCCCGTCACCTCCCCTGCTTGACGAAAATCAATAGGCAGCCCCGATCAGCGAGATACGGCGAAACGATTAGCCGCGGGCGTGGATTGAACCTAGTATCAATTCACAGCCAAGAGGTGACCGCGACCTGCCCAAGCCTCCGCGCGCACCTCGTCCGTCAGTCAACGCAACCACGATCGGAGACAGCCATGACTTCCACTACGACGACTTCCGGCAAATGCCCGGTGATGCACGGCGGTAACACGGCCGTGGGCAACTCGAACATGGCTTGGTGGCCAAAGACGCTGAATCTCGACATCCTGCATCAGCACGACGGCAAGACCAACCCGATGGGGCCCGGCTTCAACTACCGTGAGGCGTTGAAGCAACTCGACGTTGCCGCGCTCAAGCGGGACTTGACCGAGCTGATGACCAACAGCCAGGACTGGTGGCCCGCCGACTGGGGTCACTATGGCGGCCTGATGATCCGCATGGCTTGGCACTCCGCGGGCACCTACCGCATCGCCGACGGCCGGGGGGGTGGCGGCCGGGGCAATCAGCGTTTTGCCCCCATCAACAGTTGGCCCGACAACGCCAACCTGGACAAGGCGCGGCGCCTGCTGTGGCCGATCAAGAAAAAGTACGGCAACCAGGTGAGCTGGGCTGATCTGATCCTGTTCGCCGGCACCGTGGCCTATGAGTCCATGGGTCTCAAGACCTACGGTTTCGCCTTCGGCCGCGAGGACATCTGGCATCCAGAAAAGGACATCTACTGGGGTTCCGAGCGGGAATGGCTGGCCCCCAGCGGCAGCGAGGGCTCCCGTTACTCCGGCGAGCGGGATCTAGAAAACCCCCTGGCGGCGGTGATGATGGGTCTGATCTACGTCAACCCGGAGGGCGTGGACGGCAAGCCCGATCCGCTTAAGACCGCCTACGACGTGCGCGTCACCTTCGCCCGCATGGCGATGAACGATGAGGAGACCGTCGCCCTGACCGCCGGTGGTCACACCGTGGGCAAGGCCCATGGCAACGGCAACGCCGCCAACCTGGGCCCCGCGCCGGAGGGGGCTGACCTGGAGGAGCAGGGCCTGGGCTGGAACAACCACCAGACCCGCGGCGTCGGCCGCGACACCGTCACCAGTGGCATCGAGGGGGCCTGGACCACCCACCCCATCCAGTGGGACAACGGCTATTTCGACATGCTGCTCAACCACGAGTGGGAGTTGAAGAAGAGTCCGGCCGGTGCCTGGCAGTGGGAACCGGTCAGCATCAAGGAAGAGGACAAGCCGGTGGATGTCGAGGACCCGTCAATCCGCTACAACCCGATCATGACCGACGCCGACATGGCGATGAAGATGGACCCGGCCTATCGCAAGATCGCCGAGCGCTTCCATCAGGACCCGGCCTACTTCTCCGAGGTCTTCGCCCGCGCCTGGTTCAAGCTGACCCACCGCGACCTGGGCCCCAAGTCGCGCTACTTCGGCCCCTTCGTGCCCGCCGAGGACCTGATCTGGCAGGACCCGATCCCCGCCGGTCGCAGTGACTACGACGTCGCCGCGGTCAAGGCCAGGATCGCCGCCAGCGGCCTGAGCGCCAGCGAGATGGTCAGCACCGCCTGGGACAGTGCCCGCACCTTCCGCGGTTCGGACAAGCGCGGTGGCGCCAATGGCGCCCGCATCCGCCTCGCCCCGCAGAAGGATTGGGAAGGCAATGAGCCGGCGCGCCTGGCCAAGGTGCTGAAGGTGCTGGAGGGTATCGCCGCCGAGACCGGAGCCAGCGTGGCAGATGTGATCGTGCTGGCGGGAAACGTCGGCGTCGAGCAGGCGGCCAAGGCCGCGGGCTTCGACATCAACGTGCCCTTCGCCCCCGGGCGGGGGGATGCCACCCAGGCGCTGACGGATGTCGAGTCCTTCGAGGTCCTGGAGCCCCTGCACGATGGCTTCCGCAACTGGCAGAAGCAGGACTATGTCGTGCAGCCCGAGGAGATGCTGCTCGACCGCGCCCAACTCATGGGCCTGACCGCCCCGGAGATGACCGCCCTCATCGGCGGCATGCGGGTGCTGGGCACCAACCACGGCGGCACCCAGCATGGCGTCTTCACCGACCGCGTCGGCGCCCTGACCAACGACTTTTTCGTCAACCTGACGGACATGGCCTGTACCTGGATACCGACCGGCAGCAACCGCTACGAGATCCGCGACCGCCAGACCGGCGCGGTCAAGTGGACGGCGACCCGGGTCGATCTGGTGTTCGGCTCCAACTCCATCCTGCGCGCCTATGCCGAAGTCTATGCTCAGGACGACAACCAGGAGAAGTTCGTCCACGACTTCGTGGCCGCCTGGACCAAGGTCATGAATGCCGATCGCTTCGATCTGGTCTGAGTCATAAATGCCGATCGCTTTGTCTGGTTTGAGCCTTGAATGCCGATCGCTTTGTCTGGTTTGAGTCTTGAAGGCCAATCGCTTTGATCGGGTTTGAGTCCCGACAAGGACTCTCTTGCTCCCTCCCCCCTGGCGGGGGAGGGCTGGGGAGAGGGGGGCTGAAGGATCACAACTGAAGTGGCCAACCAGGAAACCAGCGGCCCAGTTGGCAAATTACCGGAAGCCCCGCATCAGACGGGGCTTTCGTCTTCCGGCTACCTTCGCCATATCCCTCCCCCCCGCCGGTTTATCGCTAGTCAGTTTCACCACAATCTTTACGAATTCATTTATAATAAGGCACTGTTTATAAAAGTTAATTTCCGCTTTGGGTAAAAGCGGATTGGCGGAACGGTCAACTAGCCGATCAGCCCAGGGACGCGCTGGCCGGCCCCTCCAGGGCGAGCAGCCAGAGTTCGCCCTCCGTGCTGCCCACGGCAATTTCCTGACCGCTGAGGGGGGTCACAAAAGGTTGGACCGGGGCTAGGGGATAACGGGCCAACTCCTCGCCGTTCCCCAAGTCCAAAACATGCAGGACGGAGTTCATGTCCAGGGCGAACAGCCGCCCATCCGCGCTCGCCAGTTCCGCCATCAGCGGCGCCCAATCCTGGGCTTCCCCCCGGTAAGCGGTGGTGCGGTGGCGCCAGCGCACCTCGCCGGAGTAAACATCCAGGGCATAGATCCATCCCGTCGGGGACCAGAGGAAGGCGCCGTTGCCACTCAGGTGGTGGGAATTGATGAAATTCCCGGCGTTGAAGGTCCAGCGCAGTTCACCGCTACGCGGGTCGATGCCGTAGAGCTTTTCGGTATAGCCCCCGGCGACGAGGAGGTCCTCGCTGGCGAGATGGAGCTGGCGCAGATACTTCCAGTCCTCGGCGCGATGCCGTTCCCAGAGAAGCTGGCCGCTATGACGGTCCAGGGCGTAGAGGCGGCCATCCCCGGGACCCACCAGGACCTTGTCCCGGGTCACCGCGGGGGCGTAACTGATCTGGGTGTCCGCGACGGCGGCGAACCGCCAGCGCGGATCGCCGCTGGCCAGATCGAGGGCCAGGAGTTCATGACCATCGCCGACGAAGATCGCCTCCGCCGTCAGGCCGGGGACGCCGAACTGCCGCTGGGCCTCCCGCCGCCACCGGGGTTCCCCGTTCGCCAGCCCCCAGACGCCCAGCGCGCCCCGCCCGGCGCCGAGGAGGGTGTTGGCCGTCGCCCGGGGGCGGAAGACGGCCCCTTCGGGCAGGTGGTGGGGCCGCTGCCAGAGCGCCTCCGCCACCGTCGGGTCGACCAGACCCAGGGTGGTCTCGCCGGCAAACAGTAACCGGGCGGCGGCCAGGGCAGCGGGACTGCTAGGGTAGCTCCCGACGTCGCTTACCGTCGGGGCGGCGTCGGCACTGCTGGCGGGACTGGCGTACCGGGGACCTTCGGGACTTATGGCAAGATTCCTGCCAGGGCTGGGGACCGGAGAATGATCGCGATTGCCGTCCCGGTCGGGAGCAGGTATCAGGGTGACTGGCGCCAGCCGGCGGTTATCGGTCGCCCAGCGCCGCAGCAGGTGCGCCTCACCCAGTCGGGGCGGGCGGGGCATCTCCGCCCGGCCGGGCCGGGGCAGCCACCCGGCGCTACCCGCCAGCCCCAGGCCCAGGGCTTGCAGCAGGCGCCGACGGCCGGGGTTCACCGGCAATTGGCGCCCTGCTCGATCCAGCGCAACAGGATGAGGGTGTTGGGGTGATCCCGATCCGCGGTGGGCGGTATGCCGGGCGGCATGCGGTCCTCCACCAGGTGCTGATAAAGGCTGCTGTCCTCGGGCTTGCCGGGGATGACGATCTTGGTGGCCTTGTCCACGCCCTTGGCCACGGAGTCCGCCCCCAGCATGATGCCCTCGTAGCTGGTCATGTCGAGTTCGTGAAAGCTGGGCGGCTCCTGGTTCGACATATGGCACTGGGTGCAGGCGGGCGATCCCGGGGCGAAGGCGCCGTCCGTCCTGAACAAGGGCAGGACCTGGTCCTGGAACTGGGCATCGTTTTTCGCCCCCGCCGCGATCCAGTTGAGGACGGCGGTCACGCTCTCCGGCTTGGCGTGGGTGCTGAAATGCACGCCCAGCGGCATGCGGTTGTTGCGCATGCGCCGGCCGAGGATGCTGGTCTTGGCCGGCTTGCCAGGCTCGAACAGAGGCCGGGCCGGGGGCTCGGTGGAACCCTTCCTGATCCCGTCGCAGGTGGAAAGATCCAGGCCGCGGTAGCTCTTGGCCGGGTCGTTGGAGGAGTGGCAGATGATGCAGGCCACGCCCTGGCCAAAGGCGTTCGGGGTGCGCATCAGGGTGGCGATGTAGTCATAGGGGATAGGGATATGCCGTTGCAGGATCAGCATGTCGACCGCGGCGTCATCGCCGGCGAGACTGATCTTGCCCTCGCGCAGGTCTTCGATCCAATCCGCATTGACGGACTCTTTCGACCGGTCATCGTCATCATCATCGTCCTGATCCGCCAGCAACTGGGTGCTGAGAAGGCCGATCAGCACGGCCAGGATGAGTCCAGCAAGGGGGCGCCAGGTGGGCGCGCGACAAGGGAGCGGGCGGGGGTGCATGGGATTCAGCCTCCTTTAAGGTTGATCTTTTTCAGACATTTTAGCGCGCCCTCGCCTAAAACACCCCAGCGGAGACTGCCCTCTTCCGGGGCGTGGCCGGCCCTTTCATGAGGGTTAGCGGTCCGCTAAGGGAACCTTAAGCTTGGGCGATCAAACTAGCCACCGTGAACCCTGAGCTTGACTCATTTCATCACGCCCGGAGATTGCCTCGATGAAACCCCTCCTCTTCCTGCTCCCGGTCCTGGTCACGGCCAGCGTGCAGGCCGCCACCCCCACGAATTTGATGAAGGACTACGCGACCGAGGCCAGCCGTCAGCAGGGCGGCTTTACCCCCTCGGCGCCACGGGGCGCGGCCTTGTACCAGCGCGACTTTGGGATCTCGGCCAAGCTGCCATCCTGTTCCAGTTGTCATCGGGACGACCCGACTCAGGCCGGGCAGCATAGCGTCACCGGCAAGCCCATCAAACCCTTGGCCCCGGGCGCCAATCCCGAGCGATTCACCGATCGGGCCAAGGTAGACAAATGGTTTGGCCGCAACTGCAAGGAAGTCATGGGACGGGACTGTAGCGCCGCGGAAAAGGCCGACCTGATCGCCTTCCTGACCGGAGGACGCTGAGATGAAAGCCTCTAATCTCCTTGCATCCCTGCTGGCCCTGCCCCTGGCAGCCCAGGCTGACAAGCTGGTGATCCCCGCCGGGGCACCGCCCGCCTTCGCGGCGGAGTGCGGTGCCTGCCACCTGGCCTTTCCCCCCGCCCTGCTCGACGCCCAGGGCTGGCGCGCGGTCATGGCCCGGCTGGATCGGCATTACGGGGACAACGCCAGCCTCGACGAGCCGACGCGCCGGAGCATCGAGGGCTTTCTGGTCAAGCATGCCGGTGGCGACAAGGTCCATGCCCCCGTCACCGCCGGCGGCGAACCGCCGCGGCTGACCGCCACCCCCTGGTTCAAGCGCAAACACCACGAGGTAACGGCCAGCGACTGGCAGGACGCCAAGGTCAAGAGCCCCGCCAACTGTGGCGCCTGTCATACCCGCGCCGCCGAGGGCAGCTATCGCGAGCGGGAGATCGTCATGCCCAATGGCCGCCCCTGGGAGGAGGAAGACGATGATTGAGCACCCGCGCCCGCTTCCGGAACCCCGACTGGCCACCCCAAACGGGGCCCAGCCGGCCTTGGCGCAATCCCCGGCCAACGCTTACCCGCCCGCTCACTCGCCAGCGCCCCCCGCTTCGCCACCCGGGAGTGAGGCGGGGCGGCGGATTCAGGACCCGGCGCTGACCGCGCGGGTCCTGATCTGGGACTGGCCGGTGCGCATTGGCCACTGGGCACTGGCGGTGCTCTTCACCCTGGCCTGGCTGACCGGTGATAGCGAGGAGTGGCGTCTGGTCCACGCCACCCTGGGCGGGGCCCTGCTGGGACTGGTCCTCTTTCGCCTGCTGTGGGGCTTCATGGGCAGCCATCATGCCCGCTTCAGCAGTTTCGTCCGCGGTCGCCAGGCAGTGTTCGCTTACGTCCAGGGGTTGCTGTCCGCGCCCTTTGGCGGCAAGGTGGAGGACGACGCGGGCCACAATGCCGCCGCGGGCTGGGCTATCCTTGCCATGCTGACCCTGGGGCTCCTGACCGCCGTTAGCGGCTGGATCGCCTATCAGGGCGAGGCCTGGGAACTCTTTGGGGAGGTCCATGAGTTCCTGGCCACGGCCATGCTCTGGATCGTCATCATCCATATCCTGGGCGTCCTGGTCAGCAGCCTGGCGCATGACGAGAACCTGATCGCGGCCATGTTCACCGGCTACAAGCGGGGTCGCACCGAGGAGGCGATCACCAGGACTTATGGGCTGTTAGTCCCCCTGGTACTGGCCTGGAGCGGGTTCTGCGCCTGGCTGGTCACCCGCTGAGGCGTCATCGTTTAGCCCCCTCTCCCCAACCCTCCCCCGCCGGGGGGGAGGGAGCAAGATAATCAGCACGTTGTGCCAACGAAGCCCTCCTGGGGCGTTTGGGGCAGGTGGGGCGTGTGAGGTCTGAACGAGGACGCTGAGGCATTAGGGGACCCGGCCGCGTGGTCGCGGCCCGGTCAGATCGAAGATTGATTTGGTGATGGGGAACAATCCTATGCGTATCCTGCTGGCTGAAGACGATCCCCACCTGGGCGACGGGCTCGGCGTCGGCCTGCGCCAGGCCGGACATACGGTGGACTGGGTACGGGACGGCGAGGCGGCGGATCTGGCCCTCAAGACCGAGGACTTCGACCTGCTGGTGCTCGATCTGGGCCTGCCGCGCCTGACGGGCATGGAGGTGCTGCGGCGCGTGCGCCGCCGCGGTCAGACCCTGCCGGTCCTGATCCTCACCGCACGGGACGCCACCGATGATAAGGTGCAGGGCCTGGATGCCGGCGCCGACGACTACCTGGTGAAGCCCATCGACATCGACGAGTTGGCGGCCCGCGCCCGGGCCCTGGCCCGGCGCTCCGCTGGCCATGCCAGCCCCCTCCTCCGCCTGGGCGACCTGGAGATCGACCCGGCGGCGCGGCTGGCCCGCCTAGGCGGGGAACCGGTGGAACTCTCCGGTCGGGAATTTTCCCTGCTCCTGACCCTGGCGGAACATGCCGGTCGGGCCCAGACCCGCGCCCAACTCGAGGCGGCCCTCTATGGCTGGCAGGATGAACCGGAGAGTAACGCCATCGAGGTCCATGTCCACCACCTCCGCCGCAAGCTCGGCGCCGAGCGCATTCGCACCCTGCGCGGCATCGGCTATCTGATGCCCAAGCCATGAGGAGGGGTGCCGCCTCCCCCCAGGAACCCGCTGGGGCTCCCCCCGGCGCTTTCGCCACGGGTGCTTCTGCCGACAATGCCGCCACGGGTGCTTCCCCCAGCGCTGCCCCCGCTGGCGAGCCCGCTAACCCTCCCGAGGGATCGCGCCACGCCTCCGATCAGGAGCGACCTGGCCGTGACTTTCATGCCCCAGGCACCCGCTGGTTCTCCCTGCGACGACGGCTGCTAGGCCTGCTGTTGACCGGCGTCACCCTGGGCTGGGCCGCGGCCCTGGCGCTCTCTTACCAGGATGCCCATCACGAGATCGACGAGATCTTTGACGCCAACCTGGTACAGGTGGCGCAACTGCTGCTGGCCCTGGCCAGCGAGTACGACGATGACGACGATATCGCTCACCTGCCGGGGGATTTCCATAAGTATCAGAAGAAGGTCCTCTTCCAGCTCTGGAACGAGGATGGCTATCTGCTGCTGCGCTCCCGCCATGCCCCCCGGGACCCGCTGACCAACCAGACGGGCTTCTCCGAGAGCCAGGACCGGGAAGGCCGACGCTGGCGCTACTTTAGCCAGTGGGACGAGGAACAAGACCTGCGGGCGGTGGTGGCGGAGGACCACGAGGTGCGCCAGGAGCTCGCTGGCGACATCGCCCGCCGGCTCCTGGGCCCCGCCCTCCTCGGGCTACCCCTCCTGGCGGGCTGGATCTGGTTCGCCATCCGCCAGGGGCTGGCCCCCGTCGCCGCCATCGCCGCCCAGGTAGCCCAGCGGGAGCCGCAGAATCTGCTACCCATCACCCCCAGCGCGGCGCCCACGGAGTTGCGACCCCTGCTGGTGGCCCTCAATCAGTTGCTGGGACGCATCGAGCAGGCCCTGGACAATGAACGGCGCTTCACCGCCGATGCCGCGCACGAACTGCGCACCCCCCTGGCCGCCCTGGCGATTCAGGCCCAGGTTGCGACCCGCGCCCGCGACGCCGCCGAGCGGGACCATGCCCTGGCCCTGATCACCGCCAGCAGTCAGCGGGCCGGCCACCTGGTCGAGCAGTTGCTGACCCTGGCCCGTCTCGATCCGACCGCCCCCTTGACCACCGCGCCGGTCCACCTGGACGCGCTCGCAACCGAGGTCTGCGCCGACCAGGCCGGCACCGCCCTGGCCAGGGACATCCGTCTGGAGCTCGAGGACGGGAGCGACCAGGTGGTGGCGGGCAACACCGAGCTGCTGCGCACCCTGCTGCGCAACCTGGTGGACAATGCCCTGCGCTACACCCCGCCCGGCGGTCAGGTGTTGGTCGCCATCGACCAGGACCGCGATCGGATCAAACTGATCGTCAGCGACAGCGGCCCGGGCATCCCGCCGGACCAGCGCGCCCAGGCCTTGAAGCGCTTTCACCGCCTGGGGGGTCAGGAAATCGCGGGTAGCGGCCTTGGCCTCTCCATCGTCGCCCGTATCGCCGACTTGCATGGGGCCCGGCTGGAACTGGGCGATGGCCTGCGGGGTGCGTCAGGTTCGCCGGGGTTGGGCGTGACCATCAGCTTCCCCACCGCCCCGGGTGGCTAGCCACAGAAAAACTTTCCCCCATGGATACGGGAGCGAGGTTTTATGACCAGGTTCTTCCAACCCATTCTGTTCATGGTTCATTTCACAAGAACTCGGTTATGGACTCCACCCAGGCGCCCCTCGCCAACCGTCCCGCCTCGGCGCTCTATTCACCCAACCGTGCCGCACTCGCCGCGACATGACCTGCCAAGGCCGTGACAAATGCCTTCAGCCCCGTCATCGGCGACAGTTGCAAATACTCCCCCGAGTCCACGGCACGCCGTTCCGCGGCAATCAGGGTGGCGGCGGTATAGAGTTGCTCCTGGACCAGCCGCTGACAGAAGATCCCATAACTTCGTCGGGCGAAAATAGCCCGGTAGGGTCAGCATCGTCCGCTGCTGGTGAATTTCGGCCTGGGCCAGACAATTGGCCTGGATGAGGTCGTGGATCAAGGCCAGGAACCCATCCATGTTCTTACCCGCGGTCACCCCGCTCCGTTCCCCTTGATCTGCCTTGCCCGCCGCGATCTGCTTCAGCCTAGCTGCCTGGCGGTTGCCCCAGAAGGCCTTTACCGCCAGCAATCACCGGCCGGCGGGCCATGAGGTAACGTTGCAGGCGGGGATACTGCTCAAGATCAACCAACCCGCCCGACGCGGCAAAGGGATTGATGACCCTCTGCCCGCGCCATACCACCTCGCCGGACTGGATGTCCTTGGTGGTCACTAGGGGCAGCTTGCGATCGGGCTCCACATCCAGCGTCTCATAGTCCCCGATGAATGCCTGGTCCGCGCCCGTGGCAACCCCAATCCCGACCTTGCAGCCCACGGCTTCCAGCGTGGGAAAGCCCTGCTCCAGGCGGCGGATCAGCGCCATCTGATCGGCTGACTCCAGTAGCCAGGGCTCGGCGCCATGCGGGACGCGGGCCAATTCGCGCACCACCCCGCAGCCTTGGGGCACGACGGGGGCGCGCAGCAGGTCGGCCAGAGCACCCAGCGTCGGCCGGTCAATGGCCGCCGCTTCGGATGTTACCTAGACCCGTCGGGGTGGTAGGAGTGCCTGCCCCCCCGCCGGCATAACCGCATCCGCCCGCGACAACCTCAGCCACCCTACGACCGGGTCCTACGCCGCCGGTTGCTTCATAAACAAGGCGCGCACGGCATCGTTAACGCGCGTCTGCCAACCCGGCCCGCTGGCCTTCAACACGGCTAGCAGGTCCGCGTCAAAACGGATCGTGGTCGAGACCTTTCGGGCCACCGCGGGCGGGCGGCCCAGGCGCAGCCGGGGTTTCACTGCGGCCCATTCCTCATCCGTCAACGGTCGTGCATCCGGATCGGACAGCGCCGCGGCGGTGATGGCGGCATCCTCCTCGGGGGTGGGTAGTAGGGTTCCAGGCTTAAGACATGGCATAGCGGTCGATCTCGGTACGGGTAGCCTTGCGGAGACTGATGATGCGCCGTGCGCTAGGGCGATCCACGAAGACCACCACGAACAGCCGCATCCCGATATAACCGACTCCGATCTGCCGATCCTCGCCGTAATCAACGCGCCGGTCGCTCCAGATCAGTGCGGTTTCCCACTCCATCTCGGCGGCTAACGCCAGCGAGACCCCGTGCCTGGCGCGGTTTTTAGCGTCTTTGTCGGGGTCGAAGTCGATCTTCATGCGCTTAGTGTAGTAACGATTATTCCTCTTAGCGAGGATATTTTGTTACTACAGAATCCCCTCACCCCGCTCGCGCCAGCTACTCATCCCCCTTTCCCCAGAAGGCGGGGGCGCTTCGGATGTTACCTCACCCCCTCGGAGTGGTAGGAGTCCCAGGGCGTTAGGGACCCTGATGGACCTGAGCCTCGTGGTGACCAACGCAGTCGACCGCCCTCGCGCCACCACCGCCGCTCGACCGCTCCCCTTTTACGAGACGTCAGCGCTAAGTCGCGATCCTCCCCCCCCTCGTCGCCAGGTCGCGTGCCAACCCCGCACGCCACCTGGCTCTGCCCCTCCCACTCAGCCATCAGCGGCTGGAGAAGAACGGCCCCGCTGTCGCGGCGCCGGCGGGCGGCCTCACCACCTACCCCACGCCGCTCAACCTTGCCCACCCGGCATCGCCCTCGCCACGGGTTTGACCCTGGGGACCCGCAACAGGCGTGATGTTGTCGCGATCGACGAACTGGTCATCGTCAATCCCTGGTCAGGGGCATAAGCGGACCAGCCCCCTTGAGGACTCCCTTGAGCCCGGGTGACTTGCCCCAGGCCGTTTGCCCCCCATCCCTCCCCCCTTACGTCCCCGGCGCAAAATCCCACAGCCGATGGGCATCGAGCCGCAGGCGATAGTGCGCCTCCAGGGCCTCCAGCTGACTCAGCCGGGCGCCCAGGGCGGCCTCATTCGCCTGGCGCCGGGCCGTGAGCAGATCCTCCAGTTGCCCCTCGCCCAGCTGGTAGGCCCGCGCCGTCATGTCCGCCGCCTGGGCCAGCCGGCTGGCGGCCGCCTGGGCGGACTGCCAGGAGCGGCGCGCGGCCACGGCCGTCTGGTAGAGGCCGGCGGCCTCGGCGGTCACCCGTTGCACGGCAGCGGCCTCGCGCTCATTGGCCGCCTCCGCCTCGGCCAGGGCGGCATCGGCCTTGGCCCGGCGCCCCTCGCCGGGTAGGTTGACGATCACATAGGCGCCGACGATGGTCTCCTCGCCATCGCGCTCACTGGCCAGGTGCAGGCCAAAGGTCGGGTCCGGCCAGCGGTCACTGGCGGCGCGCTTGACGCCCACCTGGGACTGCCGGCTGTCGGCCTGGGCCAGACCCAGGGCGTGGTTGTGGCGCACCAGGGCCGCGATCCACTCCGCCTCGTCCCCCGCCAGGGCGGGCGGCGGGGCAATGGTCCCCGGTGCCTCCAGGGGAATCTCCGGGTAGCGGCGGCGCAGATCTTCCGCGGCCTGATCCCGGCGCCCCTGGGCCTGGGCAAGCTGGGCCTCGGCCTGGGCCAGCGCCGCATCCCCCTGGACGGTCTCCAGCCGGGCGGCGTCACCCAGTTGCTGCCGGCGCGACAGGGCCTGGGCCTGCTTGCCCAGCAGGCTGACCTCGGCCTGCCATTGGGCGACGGCGGCCTGTGCCTTCAGCCAGGTGAACCAGGTCTTGAGCAGGTCCCGCGCCAGCTCATGCGCGCTGTCGGCGCGGCGCCGCTCGGCCTGCTCGACCCCCAGCCCGCCCAGCTCCTCGTCCAGGGCGGCCTTGCCCGGCAGGCGTACCTGGCGTTGCAGGTCGGTATTCCATTCCGCAAAGCGTTGATCCCCGCCGACGTCGGGATTGACCTGGCGCTGCTGGCCGCCGAGCAACAGGGTCCATTCGTAATCCCCCGCCACCCGGGCGGCGCGCTGGGCCTGGGCGACGGGGATTTGTTTGTCCGCGGCGCGCAGCCCCGGATTGGCGCGCAACGCCTGTTCGACGAGGGCGGCGGGCGGCAGGTTGGGCGTGGGTTCGTCGGGGAGCCCGCCCACCTCCGCGACCGCCGGGGAAGTTAGGTGACCCCTGGTCACGGCACGGCGCTCAGGCGCAGGGGTGTCTTGTGCGCCGACCTCGCGGGACCGGGCGCGCGTGGCGCTGGCTGGTTGGTCACTGGCCCGCGGGGAATTGACATCGGCCGGCGTCGCCGCCCGGCTCTTGGTGGCCTGTGCCTCCTGGGCGGGGCCGGCGGCCCAGGGCGTGGCGGAGACCAGGACCAGACCCGACGCCAGGACGGCGGCCAGGGCGAGGACCCGCGGCGTCATGACCCCCGGGCGGACCGGTTGCGCCGCGCGGGCACGGGCGGTGGCACAGGCGCGGGGCTTCATAGCCGCCCCTTTTCCAGCACCGGCACCAGCCAGTAGAAGACATTGAGCCCCGGCAGCGCAGCGCGGACGAGCTGCAACACCTCCAGCATGGCCCGCTGGCTGCCCACCATGCGGATGATGACCCGCGCCGAGTGGCCCTCGACCAGCTCCGCCGGCTCGACCAGGGTGGCGGTGGAGCCATGGCCCTCCGCGTGGCTGGAGGTGAAGCCCGGGACCAGGTCCGGCCGGGACAGCAGCAGGTCTTCCACGGGTTGGGCGGCCTCGGCGGGCATGGCGAGGGAGAGCAGGACATCAGACATGGGCGTTCTCGACGAAGACCAGGGTCGGTTTGACGCCGAAGCGGCGGAAGAGGATCGGCAGCAGCACCAGGGTCAGGGCCGTGGAGGACACCAGGCCGCCGATGACGACGATGGCCAGGGGGCGCTGCACCTCCGACCCCGGGCCGGTGGCGAAGAGCATGGGCACCAGGCCGAAGGCGGCGATGCTGGCGGTCATCAGCACCGGCCGTAGCCGGCGCTTGGCGCCCTCCACCACCACCTCGGCCACCGGCATGCCCCGCGCCAGCAACTGGTTGAAGTAGGTCACCATGACCACGCCGTTGAGCACGGCGATACCCAGCAGGGCGATGAAGCCCACCGCGGCCGGCACCGACAGGTACTCCCCGGCGAGCAGCAGGCCGAAGACCCCGCCGATCATGGCCAGGGGGATGTTCGACAGCACCAGCAGGGCCTGGCGCACCGAGCGGAAGGTGGAGAACAGCAGGAAGAAGATCAGCGCCAGGGCGATGGGCACCACCACCATCAGCCGCGCCGCCGCCCGCTGCTGGTTCTCGAACTGGCCGCCCCAGGCGAGCCGGTAGCCCTCCGGCAACGGGACCTCCCGCTCCACCGCGGCCTTGGCGTCGGCGACGAAGCCCACCAGGTCGCGGTCACGGACGTTGGACTGGACGACGACGAAGCGCTGGGCGTTCTCCCGGTCCACCTTGACCGGGCCATCGACGCGCTCGATGCGGGCGACGCTGGTCAGGGGCACGCTGTTGCCATCCGCCAGACTGAGGCGCAGGGCCTCGTAATCGGCGGGGGTGGCGCGCAGGGCCGCCGGGCCGCGCAGGATCAGGGGCACGCGGCGGCCCTGCTCGATCACGGTGCCGACGTGGCTGCCCTCCAGCAGGGCCTTGAGGTCGTTCTGGATGTCGTCCACGTTCAGCCCGAAGCGCCCGGCCGCCAGGCGGTCGATCTGGAGGCGCAGGTACTGGACGCCGTCGTTCTGGAGGGTGAAGGTGTCCTCGGCGCCGGGGATCTGGCTCACCGTGGCGACGATCGCTGCCGCCAGGCGGTTGAGGGTGTCCAGATCGGGGCCGAAGAGCTTGATCGCCAGGTCGCCACGCACCCCGGTCAGCATCTCGGCGACGCGCATGTCGATGGGCTGGGTGAAGGAGAAACCGATGCCGGGAAAGTCGGCCATGACGGCGCGCAACTGGTCCGCCAGCCAGGCCGGGTCCGGGTCGCGCCAGGTCTCCCGCGGCTGGAGGACCATGAAGGTGTCGGTCTGGTTGAGGCCCATGGGGTCCAGGCCCAGCTCGTCGGAGCCGGCGCGGGCGACGATGGACTTGATCTCCGGCACCCGGGCCAGGATCGCCGCCTGGACGCGCTGGTCGAGGGCGAGGGTCTGGTCCAGGTCGATGGAGGGCAGCTTCTCCAGTTGCATGATCAGGTCGCCCTCGTCCATGGTCGGCATGAAGCTCTTGCCCAGGAGGGTGAAGGCGAAGCCGGCCCCGGTCAGGGCGAGCAGGGCGAGGGCGACGAACACCCGGCCATGGGCCAGGGCCAGGGTGAGGACGCGGTCGTAGAGGGCGGCGAGCTGACGCACCAGCCAGGGCTCGTGATGGGCGCCGCGCTGGATGAGGTAGGAGGCCAGCACCGGCACCACGGTCAGGGACAGCACCAGGGAGGCGGCCAGGGCGAAGACGATGGTCAGGGCCACGGGCGCGAACATCTTGCCCTCCAGGCCCTGGAGGGTGAGCAGGGGCAGAAATACCAGGATGATGATGACGATGCCCGAGGCCACCGGCGCGGCGACCTCGCGCACGGCGCGGAAGATCAGGTGCAGGGTGGGCAGGTTCTGGGGGGCCTCCGCCAGGCGGCTCTCGACGTTCTCCACCACCACCACCGCCGCGTCCACCAGCATGCCGATGGCGATGGCCAGCCCCCCCAGGCTCATGAGGTTGGCGGAGAGGTCGAAGACGCGCATCAGGATGAAGGTGGCCAGGGCCGAGAGGGGCAGCATCAGGGCCACCACCAGGGCGGCGCGCAGGTTGCCCAGAAACGCCAGCAGCAGCAGGACCACCAGGACGATGGCCTCGACCAGGGCCTTGGAGACGGTGCCCACCGCCCGCCCCACCAGGTTGCTGCGGTCATAGAAGGGCTCGATGGTGACGCCCGGCGGCAGGCTGGCCGCGATCTCGTGCAGGCGGGCCTTGACCCCCGCCACCACCTGGCGGGCATTGGCCCCGCGCAGGCCCAGGACCAGGCCCTCCACCGCCTCGCCCTGGCCGTCCTTGGTCACGGCGCCATAGCGGGTCAGGGCGCCAAAGCCCACCGCGGCCACGTCCCCCACCCTGACCACCAGGCCGTTCTGGGACTTGAGGACGATGGCCTTGACGTCCTCCAGGGTGGTGATGGCCCCCTCGGCCCGCACCAGCAGGGCCTCCTCGCCATCCGTCAGGCGGCCGGCGCCGTCGTTGCGGTTGTTGGCCTCCAGCACCGCGCGCAGGTCGCTGAGGGCCAGACCACGGGCGGCCAGGAGCTGGGGATTGGGCACCACCTCGAAGGTCCGCACTTCGCCACCCAGGCTGTTGACGTCCGCCACGCCGGGGATGGTGCGCAGTTGCGGGCGGATGACCCAGTCCAGCAGGGCGCGCTTCTCCGCCGCGGGCAGGTCACCCTCGATGGTGAACATGAACATCTCGCCCAGAGGCGTGGTGATGGGCGCCATGCCGCCGCTGACCCCGGGGGGCAGGTTGCCCATGGCCGCGGCCAGGCGCTCGCCCACCTGCTGGCGCGCCCAGTAGATATCGGTGCCGTCCTCGAAGTCGATGGTGATGTCGGTGAGGGCGTACTTGGAGGTGGAACGAAGCAGGCGTTGGTTGGGGATGCCCAGCATCTCCTGCTCCACCGGGGTGGCGAGGCGGGTCTCCACCTCTTCCGGGGTCATGCCCGGGGCCTTGAGGATGATCTTGACCTGGGTGGTGGAGACGTCGGGGAAGGCGTCGATGGGCAGACCCAGGAAGGCCTGGACCCCGGCCGCGATCAGCAGCACGGTCAGGACCAGCAGCAGCAGGCGCTGGGTCAGGGAGAAGCGGATCAGGCGTTCGAGCATCATTCGCCCCCGGCGCCGGCCATCATGGCCTTGAGACCGGAGACGCCCCTGAGCACCACCCGCTCGCCCGGGGCGATGCCCTCGACCAGGACGCCCTCGCCGCTTTGGCCGATGACGTGGACGGGCCGGACCTCGAAGCGGGCGCCCTGGTCATCGCTGGCGATCTGGATAAAGGCGAAGGTCTGGCCCCCCTGGCGGATGACGGCGGCGGCGGGCAGGCCCTGGTGTTTGGCGGCGACCGGGGCGATCTCGACCTCGACGGACTGGCCGGGGGTCAGGTGTTCGCTGCCCTCCTCGACCAGGGCCCGCAGCAGCCGGGTCTGGCTGGCGGGATCGATGTTGGGGCCGATGGCGATGACTTTACCCTCGATGTCGGAATTGGCGAGCCGGACCGGCGTCCCCTCCGTCAGCCCCAGAAAGATCTCCGTGGGCGCCTGGATCTCCAGCCACAGGGGCTTGAGCTGGGCAATGCGATAGATGACCGCCGCCGCCTCGACCCGCTGACCCAGGGCAACCTCCTTTTCCAGCACCACGCCATCGATGGGCGAGGCCAGCGCCAGGGGACCGCCACTCCGGCCGACCATGCCCGCCATGGCCAGATGCTGCTGGGCCTCGCTGGCATGGGCCTCGGCCTGGCCGGCAGCGGCACGGGTCGCCTGGAGGCGCGACTCGGGGATCAGCCCCTCGGAGAACAACTGGATATCGCGCTTGAGATTCTGGTGCAGCAGCAGCGACTGGGTCTGGGCCTCCATGGCGTCCCGTTGCAGGGTCAAAGCCTCGGGGCTGGAGAGGTTGGCGACGACCTCCCCTTTCTTGACCCAGGCCCCGGTGGCCACCGTCAGTCGCTCGATCAGGCCGGCGACCGGGGCCGAGACCAGGCGGATCTGATCGGTGGGGATCACCACCCGGGCGGGCAGGCGGCTGGGGCGTACCTCCAGGTTTTCCCCTAGGACCTGCGTCTCGATGCCCAGGGCGCGGATCTGCGCCGGTTGCAGGTGGAGCGGCTCTCCCGCCGCCAGCGCGACCAGGGCCGGCAACAATAACCCGGGAATCAACAGCGAGCGGGGTAAGGACATGATGAGCCTCGAGCGGAGAGGAGCGCGCCGGGAAACCGGCTGACCGAGGCGGGAAACTAGCAATCCAGGCTTAAGCAAACCTTAAGACTCCATCGGCAGCAAGAGACAGGGGAGTCTCTCTATACCCCGAAGGTGCTCAACTCTGGCCTCAACGTCCCACATCTGGCGCAGCTGCCTTTAACATCCGTCAATGCCCCGGGACGCAAATAGCCCCCCGCTTCACTGCCATGGCGGTCTTGACCAGCAGAAGGATGACGATGAGGGTGAGCAGGACCAGCAGACCCAGACCCAGATCGCGATAAAAGGCGGTGCCGGTACGTTCGGACATCACCAGACTAGCGATACTGATGGCGGCCAGGGGGAAGGAGTAGGCCCACCAGGATAGGAAGAATTTCAGCCGCAGGAAGCGCGGGGCCTGGGTGAAGAGCAACAGGGTCAGGAAAAGCCCGCTGAAATAGAGCATCCGCCCAAAGGTGTCGATCTCCGGCACTAGCCGGCTATAGGCGATGAAGCCCACGGCGGGGGGAGCGATCAGGATGAACAGGGTCGGCAGCAGACGCTCATCGATGGGGTCATGGAAGAGAATACGATTGAAGACGATGGCCAGCAGCACGATCCAGAACAGCATGCCAAAGCTGAAGAAGAACCAGGAGATATCCCCATAGCCAAAGCTGGTCCCCGCCACCGGCACCAGGACGTTGCCCACCACCGGAATGAACCAGGCCGGATTTAGGTGCGGGATTCTCAGGTGCTCATGGTGCATCCAGACATTGATGACATAGAGGGTCAGCACCAGTTGCAGCAGGGTGCCCGCCAGCCACAGCCCGCGGGACAACTCCGCATGCAGGGGCAAATAGGCGATGCTCAGCAACAACAGACTGATGGAGATGGCCGGGAAAAAGTTGAGCTTGACGGGATGGCGTAACTCGGCGAGGACCGAGACCCGATGACGGACCACCTTGGTGCCGTAAAGCAACGCAAGCACGGCGAAGACCAGGAGCGTGGTCCCGGCCAGCCAGGGGGAGATCCCCAGATGCCAGCCCAGGACGTGTTGGGCCTTTTCCCAGCCGATGGTCAGGCCGGACAGGCCCATCACCATGGCGAAGAAGGAGATAGGGAAATACTCTAGCCGCGAGCCGGAGGGTGTGGGTTCGGTCATAGACGGGCTCCAATGGCAGGTTGCCCCGGACCTGCATGAAGCACACCCAAGCTATGGGGGCAGGCCAGGCGACGTGAAGGGGTGAATGACTGAACAGTTTAGGCAGGGACGGCAGGGACGTCATTGACAATCATCGCAGCAGACCACTCGGAAATTATTTTCAACCAGCGCCGGCCGTGGCGCCGTTGCTCGGCGAGCACTTTGACAGCAGGTGGGTTCAGCCCCGCCTAAGGCGGAGAGGGCGGGGTTGCGGCCGTCTCGGGACCAAGCACACCGGTCTCGCGCAGAAAGGCCAGCAACGCATCGAGGTGATCCTCGATCCGTTCGACCGAATCATGCCCGGCATCCGGGACCTCGAGCAGACGCGTACGGCCCTGATGCGCCTGGGCGAAGATCCGGCGGGCATCCTCGACGGGGACCAGCGTATCGGCCTGACCATGCACCAGCAGGACGGGACAGGGGACCCGGCGGATACTCCCGACCGGCGCGATGGCGTCAAAGCGGTGGCCGATCACCCATTCGACATACCGGATCACCCAGGCCGTGACCCCTCTTGGCAAACGCAGCGGCGCAAGAGAGCGCGCCGTAACCTCGGCCGGGTGGGCAAAGGCGGCAATGCTGATGACCGCCGCGATGTCCCGGTTGCACGTGGCCGCGAACAAGGCCGCGCCGGCGCCGACCGAGTGACCCAGCACGGCGACGCGGGTGCTCCGCCAGGGATGCTGTTGTTTGAGCCAGGCGATGGCGGCACCGAGATCCTCGGCGAAGCGGGGCAGCGAGGAAAAGGTGTCGGCATCGCTGCGCCCGTGATTGCGCGCGTCGAACAGTAGCAGGTTGAGGCCGGCACGCCGCAGCGGCACCGCCAACGGCAGCATCACTTCGGCATTGCCGCCCCAGCCATGCACCAGTACCAGGGTGCCTTGGGCGCCAGGCGCCGGCAACCACCAGCCATGAAGCCGCCGGCCACGCACCGTGGGAATCCAGATGGCGTCATAGACCAGACCATGGTCGGCCGGCGAGCCGGTTTCACGGATGCGGGGCGCGCGAAAGCCCAGATGTACCCCCAGCGGCAGGGCCGAGAGGACCAGGAGGACAACCAAGGTCAAGGTCAGCGTCATGGGGCTTGGGGCTTGGTAAAGGCTGAGTTCCGGTTCGTTACAACTCCGCACCATCACTCCCTTCTCCGCCCTCCTCTCCTGAGGGTGGTGTGGCTCTTCCCCAAGTTACTACAGCCAGCCCGCCGGCTCCAACGGCGCGGGGATCGCGGCGCGGGGATCACGAGGGCGAGAAAAGGTCGTTCTGGGCGGGGCTGGTCTAGAATGAAACCCGGGCACTGCGTCGGACGACGCCCAAACGTCCATCGCCGGGTGTCCCTGAAGTCCGCCCCCACATCCGGGCGCGGCCCATTTTTTACAAACCAGGAAAAGGCATTATGAAAGAACTGGTCTGGGACAAGACGATGAGCGTCGAGGTTCCCGAAATCGATGAAGATCACCGCCGGCTGGTCGACCTGTTTAACCTGTTCAACCGCGCCGTCGCGCAAGGTGAGCCCAAGGACTATACCGAGGCGCTGATGGATGAGCTGATCAGTTACACGATCTGGCATTTCAAGCACGAAGAGCGCCTGATGCTGAGGTATGGCTACCGGGACCTGGTGGAGCACCGGACCGAGCACGCGGCCCTGATCGACAGCGCCAAGGAACTCCAGCAGAAGCTCCTGCTCGGCGCCACCCCGCCTTCGGCGGAGGACATCGATTTTCTGGAGCGGTGGTTGACCGAGCACATCTACGGCGCTGATATGGCCCTGGGTTCCTACCTGGGTGAGGCGATGTAAGGCTCTCTCGTCACCAACTTCAGGGCGGCGCCCATGCCCCGCGCCAGCATGGCCCCGAAAGCCCGTGGTTGGGTCTAAGTGTGGTGGAGCGGGCCAGTGCCTTCCTGGGCAAACCGATGGATTGAGCCATCGGCGGCTTCCACTTGATGAACGCTGAGGCGAGCCAGATCGAGGAGACGATCGCGGCGCTGCGGGCACTGGGCGTGCGGGCGGTCATTCCGACCCACTGCACCGGGGATCTGGCCAAGGCAGCCTTTCGCCGTGCTTACGGCGCCCGCTGCCTGGAAGGAGGCGCGGGGCGGCAATGGGACCTGGCGGATATTCCCACCCCCTGAAAACTGACTGAACCCAGGGCCGCTCAGGGCCGCTTGGCCAGTTCGGCAAAATGGGTTGTTTCGCAAAATGACCCTTTCGCCTGATCCGGCTAAATGGCTTTGTTTCGCAAAACGCCCCTTTTGGCAGATCAAAAAAATGGCTTTGTTTCGCAAAATGACGTCGCCAGCATGGTGGACTGGGACTGGCGCACTGCCCGCCAGCTCAAGGCTACTTGTGAAAAATCAATGCAAAGCGAGCCTTAGGCCGATGAAAATACTTGCCTGTCAGGGGCTGACCGGCTGGATGCGAGCACCCACCTCAGCCCTGGCGAGACCCTGGTTGACGGGCAGGGTCATGACGATTGCCTCCGGCATCTTGCGGGAGTTCGCCACTCCTTCACCCCTTACGCCAAATCCTTCGGCCATTCCCTCGCTCTCTGGAGACAACCTCAATGACAGCGCTTACGAAGTTCACGCTCTCCACCCTCGCCGCCGCCATCAGCCTGAGTGCCACTGCCGGTGCCTTCAAGGACGAGCCCATCACCCCGATCCGTCCGCCGCAGTCCATCAACCTGGGCATGGTCGAGCTGGGCAAGAAGCTCTACTTCGATCCCCGTCTCTCCAACTCCGGTTTCATCTCCTGTAACTCCTGCCATAACCTGTCCATGGGTGGCACGGACAATATCAAGACCTCCATCGGCGATAAGTGGCAGCAGGGTCCGATCAACTCGCCGACGGTGCTCAACTCCAGCCTCAACGTCGCCCAGTTCTGGGATGGCCGCGCCGCGGACCTCAAGGAGCAGGCCGGGGGCCCGATCGCCAATCCCGGGGAGATGGCCTTTTCCCACACCCTGGCCATCGGCATGCTGGAGTCCATCCCCGAGTATGTGGTGGAGTTCCGCCAGGTCTTCGGCACCGATAAGCTGAGCATCGATCAGGTCACCGCGGCCATCGCCGAATTCGAGAAGACCCTGGTCACGCCCAACTCGCGCTTCGACCTGTGGCTGCTGGGTAAGGACGATGCCCTGACCGCCGAGGAACTCAAGGGTTACAAGCTGTTCAAGGATAGCGGCTGCGTCGCCTGCCACAATGGCGAGGCCGTGGGCGGTAATTCCTTCCAGAAGATGGGCGTGGTCGAGCCCTACAAGGGTGCCGAGGGGATGGAGGGCCGCGCCGCCGTCACCGGCAAGGACGCGGACCGCTTCAACTTCAAGGTCCCGACCCTACGCAACGTCGCCCTGACCTATCCCTACTTCCATGACGGTGCCGCCAATACCCTGGGCGAGGCGGTGGAGATCATGGGCCGCATCCAGCTCGGCAAGAAGTTCTCCAAAGAGGAGAACGCCCAGATCGTCGCCTTCCTCAAGACCTTGACCGGCGAGCAGCCCAGCTTCCAGTTGCCGATCCTGCCGCCCTCGTCCGACAAGACCCCGCGGCCCGATCCCTTCAAGTAACCGCCGTTGCTCAGGCGCCCCGGCGCCTGACGCCCCTGGAACCCGTGCTGAAGGCGCGGGTTTTTTGTGGTCATCGACATCTGCAATCCTGGGTTCTTGGATTAACGGAGTCCTAGCCCCAAGCCGCTACCGAGTCGTAACATGTTGAACTTGATGGTAACAGAACCCCGGCGGATGGGAGCAACTTTTCCGGTCGCCAGATACCAGGCGGGGATGAAATCGCCGAGTGAAAAGCTAGGGATTGACATGAGTATATTAGTAATTCATAATATACCTAACTTCACACCTTATTGGAGAGCCAAGATGCTCAAATCTAAATTCATCGCCGGCGGTCTCGCCCTGCTCCTCATCAGTACCAGTTCCCAGGCCGCGGCCCTGGACGAATCCAGTGCCCGTCAACTCGAACCTGCACTGAATGGCGAAGTCTCGGCCACGGGTCTTTTCCCGACCCAGGCCATGGAAGATGCCTTCAATGACTACCTGGTCTGGACCCGCGAGCAGGGCCTGAGCCGGTTAGCCGCGTTTGAACCAGTAGTGCGCGACTTCCCCGCCGGCCAGGGTTCCCTGTCGGGACGTTTCCCCACGCAGGAAATGGAGGAGCAGTTCAAGGCCTATCTGGCATGGACCGGGGATAGCCAACACAGTCTCTTCTACGCCTTCCGCGCCGTTGAGTTCAACTAAGCGCTCTATCAGACACACCGAAACCTAAGCGACAACCCTGGGGGACCCTCTGGTCCTCCGGGGTTTTTTTTGCTTTGGGTTAACTCCCTTTATTGGAGAGTATTTCCCAACATCCCTGTCGAACGTCCCCTAGGGCGGGGACAGGATGGCTTAGAGGGTCTTGGTACAGTAGTACCAATCGCTACATTCGTAGCCCACATTCATGCTCGCCTCGGCGGCCTCGGCGGTACCCGGCGGCGGCACGATGACCTTGTCGCCCGGTTGCCAGTTCTCGGGCGTTGCCACCTTGTGCTTGTCGGAGGTCTGCATAGCCTTGACCAGACGCACAAATTCATCGATGGAACGGCCGTTGCTCATGGGGTAGTAGACCATGGCGCGCAGGATCCCTTGCGGATCGATGATGAAAGTGGCCCGTACCGCCGAGGTATCGCTGGCGCCGGGTGGAGATCATGCCCCACTACTGCATCGCGGCGAAGGAGGTGGAGGAAAACCTGGGCATCGACATCCGGGTCGAGATCGACCGCATCCTCGAAGCCATCCTGCCGACGTTCCGCGCCCGCTACCGCTGACCGAGCTGCCATGACCGCCCCCATCCTCCCCACCGCCCTGGAACGTTGGCACCAGCACACCGGCCGGACCCCGGTCCGCCTGGAACCTCATTGATGCGCCGCCTCCGCCAAGACCTTCGCCGCCCACTGGTTGAGACTGGTACGGGCACGCTTGGCCGCGCCAATGGCCGCGGCGTGAACCTCGGGCGGGACGCGCAACATCAGCTTGCCGCTGGCGGGCTTTTCGGGCTGCTCCCCAAGGCTCGCGCAGGCCGCCAAATAGGCGTCAACCGACTCATGGAAAGCCTGTTCAAACTCGGCCAGCGAGGTGCCGTGAAAACCGATGATGTCGGCAATGTCCAGCACGCGACCGACCAGGATGTTGTCATCCGGGTCATAGGTCAGGCTGGCGCGATACCCGCGATAGGACATGTGATTCGTCTTCATGGCGTGATCCCCAGTTGGGTCAAAAACTCCCGCGCCAGCTTGACGCGGTATTGCAAGGCGGCCGTGTCCGGATGCGGCCGATGGAAGGTCGCCTTGCGCCCCGCCATGGCGAAGGTCACCGCCGAGCCGCCGCTTTCCAGCACCTGGCACCCCACAGCGAACAGCAGTGCCTCGATCCGCGTCCACTCCAGATTGCCATTGACGGGGTTGGCGAAGATCGCGTCCAGGGTCTTGCGGTGCTTGCTGTTCATGGCAAGCATGACAGCATAATTACCCAAAATTGCAAGCATAGTTCAGTGGCCTGGCGGAATCATTCAGCCCCGCGACCCATCGTCACGCGGGGCCGTGGCGCCATGAGCCTCGCCCCCTTCAGCCTCGCCGATCAACAACTGGTCAAGGACAGGCTGCGCCTGGAAATCGTCGTGTCTCCATAGAAAAAACCCCGGGAGCCCATGGGGTCCCGGGGTCGGCGAGCATTCAGATTTACCGGGGCGATGCTGATATGAAATGCACCGCACCGGAGTCTGCGATCAGAAGGTCAATACTTTGCGACCCGGCTCCAGCAGGACGCGCGCCATGTCGGCGGGTTTGGCGGGGGCGATACCCTCCTTGAGGTCCCCCGGCTGGTGACCGGTGTTGGGCAGGAAGAGGGCGCAGACCGCGGCGGTGGCCCCCTTCTTCATGGCGCCATCCAGCAGTTGGGCCGGGGTGACGTTGTTGGGCTTGAGGGCCTCGCCCCCGGCGTTCTTGAGGGCCAGATCACCCGCTTCATCGCACAGCAGGATATTGACCTGGCCGCCCTGCTCCTGCATCTGGTTGGCGAGGACCAGGGCGATGCCCTGGGTCATGGTGCTGTCATCGGTAATTACCAGGGTTACCGGCTGGCTCTCGGCCAGGGCGACGGTCGAACCGAGGGTCAGGGCGAGGGCGAGGAGGGTCTTCTTCATCATGCGGGCAACTCGTTACTAGGAGTAAAAAGGATTGGTGTCGGCGAACGTAGGAGCTAGAGACGGGGGCTTTGCGTCTGACTGGGGACTGACATCCGGTCAATGTCGCCGGCCCTGGATTCTGGTTGGCCAGACCCCTCCGGGGTCACGGCCTGGGGACTGGCGTGGATCAGGAAGAGGGCGAGAATCCCCCCGGTAATAAGGCTGGACTTCAGCATCTGAGGTCTCCGGTCGAGGGTGGGATGGGATCAGCACGCGAGCAGGCCTGGCGGACTGAGCCCCCAGCCGCCAGCCAGGCTGGCCGGCGGACAGGGGGTGGAAGGGTGGGCGTCCCGGGCGAGCCGACGTCACTCCTGGGTGGGGCAGGTCTTGATGCCCAGCAGGGTATAGGCCGGGCACCAGCCCAGGGCGGCCGTGAACAGGGGGACGACGCCGATCCAACCCCAGGCACCAATGGTGCCGGTCAAGGCGAGGGCGATGAGGACCAGGCCAACGATGGCGCGCAGGGCGCGGTCGACGGTGCCGGCATTTTTGACAAAGTTCATGGATGTAATCTCCTGAGGGTTGCAAGTAGGCCCCGCAGGGCGGGGTCCTGGGTTGAAATCGGCTGCACTAGGGTCAGAGGGTTGGACTCGGTGCTCATTGGTTGGCCCCGGCGATCTCGGGGTTCTGTACCTGGATACCGTGATCGGCGAGCCAGGCGATATCGAGTTCCCAACGCACCCCGCGGACATCCGGCTGGGCCTGGACCAGTTCCATCGCCCGCTTCTGGGCATCGATCAGGCGCTGCTGCGCGGCCACCATGCGCGGATCATCCTGGGCCAGGTTGGCCAGCTCCGGCTCCAGGATGGGCAGAAAGCGAATGGCGGGAAAGTTGAAGGAGCGCGGCGTGGCAAGGGTGGCAATGCCATCATCAAATTCGGTCACCCGAAAGGCATAAGGATAGGCGGCCACCACCAGCTCCGCTTCGAGCAGGTCATTGAGTTCCCAGACGCGCGGGGTCCAGAGGGAATAGAGCCAGAAGCCGAGCAGGACTAGGGTGGCTCCGATCAGGCCGATGCTGTAGTTACGGGTAAAGTTGTCCATCGAACGACACTCCTATCAGGCCCATCAGGCCCATCAGGCCCATCAGGCCTAAGCCATGGTGGGGGGGAAATGTTCTCCTGGAGGCCGGCCGACCACATCCAGGACCAGGTTCAGCGAGGTTGGACAAGTAACCGGGCCTCCGCCTGATGCTGACCACCGCCCTGGGGGTGATCATGGCCATGTTCATGCTCATGGGGTAGGCCGGGGGCAAGGGGCTCTCCCCCCGCGAGCCGGTTGACGGCGTGCACGGGATCGGACTCGCTGGTGACGTGGACCTGGATGCCGTAGCGAGCCAACCGCTGCACGAACCCCGTGCCGGCACCCTGGGTGACCAGGGCCGTGAGCCCGAGTTGGAAGAGGGGGTGGTCCTCACCGTGATACTCGTGCAAGGACATGGCCGCGGGCAGGTCGAGACGGTCGATCTCGCGCATCTGGCCCGCGTTGTCCAACTCATAGACCAGGAAGCGGCGGGTCTTGCCGGCGTGACCGGTAATGGTTTTGAAGTTCTGACTGGTGACCGCGATACGCATGGAAGTTGTCCTCCGGGAATGCGCGCGCCGGCGGCGCGCGTCTGCTGCGGGTAAAAGCATGGGCCCTGACTCGCCACTGCCAGGAGGGCGTTCCCCCACCCGGATCGCCTTGCGGGTTAGACCCTGGGGTGAGCGGTTTACAGGGTACGGAGTACGGAGTACGGGGTTACCCCGATGTTACAGGGCAAGTAGATCAGGGCAGGAAGAAGCCCGGTTCAACCGGTCGCAAGGGCAGGTCCGCGTAATAAATCGCCAGGGCCTCCAGCTCCGCCTGGGTCAGGCCGCGGGTGAAGGCGCGCATGGTCTTTTTGCCATCGTTGGCGCGGGTACCCTGCTGGTAATCCAGCAGGGTACGGACGAAGTAACGCGGATTCTGACCGGCAAGTTCAGGGGCCTCAAGCCGTCCGCCCTCGCCCACCGCGCCATGACAACTGGCGCACGGGGTGATTAGACGGGAGGGATCACCCTTGCGCACCAGCACCTCGGCGGGCAGGTCGGTGGCGGATGGTTGAGGTTCGGGGCGGGGGGTCGTCGCCTCCCGGGGCGCCGGCAGGCTGGCGTAGAAGGCGGCCAGATCGGCGATCTCCTGGGGCGAGAGTTCGATCCCCACGTCATGCATGAGCCGGCCACGCTCGCCCTCCTGGCGCAGGCCGCTCTGGTAGTCGAGCATCATCTTGGCGGTATAGGCCACCTTCTGGCCAGCCAGATGGGGCCAGTTCATGGTCGGGGCCAGGCCTTCGTTGCCATGGCAGGAGGCGCAGAAGAGGCTGCGATTGAGTTCCCGGCCCCGCGCGGCATCGCCATCCGGCAGGGCGGCGAGGGCCTGGCGCAGGCTGGCCGGGGTCCAGTTGGGCGCCGGGCTGGCCGCCTGGCCATGATCCCCAGCCTGTACCGGGTTGAGGGCCAGCGCAAGCCCCAGCGGCGCGACCAGGCGGGCGGCGCGGGCCCAGCCAGCCCATGGGACAGGATGACGCCGGGGTTTGGCGGTGATGGGACGTTCGGTCATGTTCAGGTCTCCCCTCAGGCGAAGCAGTCCGCGGTAAAGGTCCGCAGCCAGGTCTGCTGGTAGCGCGCGGCCAGTTTGATCTGCATGGGCGAGGCATCCAGGGGCAGATAGCGCCCGCTGGTGTTGACCCGCGCGATCTTGCCGTCCACCAGGCGGAAGACATCCGCCACGAACAGCCCATAGTCGCTGCCCGCCAGGGCATAGCAGGTATTCTCCCAGACCGGCTCGGGCGCCGGCTGGCCGGCCAGGTCCGCGACGATCGCCTGGACCACCACCTTGGCCTGGGTATTGGCGGCGAACCCCGACTTGGGCATGGCGTCGGCGATGCTGGCGTCGCCGATGACATAGACCTGGGGCTGGAGGCTGGAGGCGAAGGTGCGCCGCTCCACCGGGCACCAGCCCGTGCCGTCCGCCAGGCCCAGGGTCATGGCCAGGGCACCGGCCTTCTGCGGCGGGATGACATTGATGACGTCGGCGGTCAGAGTGTCGGCCTCGCATTCGATCGTACCCCGCTGGGGGTCGACCCCGATGAGCCGGCCACCGTCCTGGCCCCGCACCCAACTCAGCATCCCGGGTTGGGCATGCTCGGTGACCTCGACCTTCTGGGCCAGACGCTGGCGGTAGTCCTCCGGCAGATTGAAGCCATAGAGGCGATTCCACCCCAGCAGCATGGTCTCGTCGGTGACGAAGCTGTCCCGGGGGTCGAGGATGATGACCTTGGCCCGCGGATTGCGCGGCCGCAGCCACTCCACCGCCAGGGCCGCCCGCTCGTAGGGACCGGGGGGGCAGCGGTAGGGGTTGGGCGGCGCCGCCACGACGAAGGTCCCGCCCTGGCGCATGCCCTGGAGCTGTCTGGCCAGCAGGGCGGTCTGGGGGCCGGGGATCCAGGCCGCCGGGATCTCACTATTGGCGACCTCCTCGGTCAGGCCCGCGTAGGCCTCGTAGACCAGTTGGATGCCGGGGGAGACGATGAGCCGGTCGTAGCCGATGGACTGACCGCCGGCGGTGCTCAGGGTGCGGGCCTGGGGATCGTAGCCGGTGATGGTATCGATGATGAACTCGATCCCGTACCGGCGCCTGAGGTCATCGTAGCTGACCTCCAGGTCGTCCAGGGTCACGTGCTGGGTCAGGACCTCGCTGGAACCATAGGGGCGCAGGTAGATCGGATTACGCTCCACCACCGTTACCCGCAGGGCGGGGTCGAAGAGCTTGAGGTACTTGGCCGCGGTGCAGCCGCCGACGCCGCCGCCGGCGATGACGACATGGGCCTTGGGATTCTCGCCGGCGGGGCGGGCCCAGGCCGGCAGGGCGGCGGCCGACAGCAGGCCCAGGGTGGCCGCCAGGAAGCGGCGGCGATCGGGATTGGTCAGCTTCATGGCTTGGCTCCTGGGGCCGTCGCGGCCAAGGCGGGAGGCGAGGCGATGGCGGCGAAAAATTCACCCATGGCCTGGATCTCCGGGTCGGAGAAGCCGCTGGCGACATGCCCCATGAGGGTGGCCAGCCGCTCCCCGCTGCGGAACTCCCGCATGGTGGTGACGAACTGGGTCACCGGCATGCCAGCCAGGGGCATGAAGTACTCGTCCCCGAGGACGCCGTTGGTGCCATGACAGGCCGCGCAGGTATGGGCCATGGCCGCCCCGGTGGGCTCGCCCGGCAGTGCCGGGGACGGGGACTGGGTCGACGTCCGAGTCGGGGTCGGGGTCGGGGCCGACATGTTGGCCGGGTCGCTACTCGCCGGCTGAACCTGAGCGTCCAAGGGTGGGGCCTGGTCAACAGCAACCTTGTCCGGCGCCTGCGCCAGATCCGCCGGTGCGGCCTTGGTCGCCTCGGCCGCCGTAGCGGAGGTCAGCACCGTCGCGGACGCCAGGGTGACGAGGGTGGGGTTGATCAGGCTCAGGCTCAGGGCCATGGCCAGAGAAGGGATCATCTTGTTCATCTCCACGCTCATGCTCAATGGGCCCAGACGTAGAAGCCGATCCCGAAATAGGCCAGGGTCCAGAGCACCAGCAGGCCGATGCTCAGGCTGCCGAGCCGGGAGAGGGCCGGGCTGGGACGATAGCGGCCGACGGTCTGCCCGGCCTGCCAGGCCACGGTCAGCATGTAGCCCAGGGTGACACCCCCCAGGACGGCGAAGGTCAGCAGAAAGAGCACCAGGCTGTACCAGTCCATGTGCACGCTGTAGTCCAGGGCGTCGTAGCCATGGCTGCCGGTCAGGGTGAAATAGCGCAGGACCTCGCGCACCGCGCAGACGACGATCAGGGCGACGGCGCCAAGGCCAAAGGTGGCGTAGCCCCAGTAGCCCTGGTCCAGGGTCCTGCCCAAGGCCAGGGGCAGGGCCACGGTGATCAGCAGGGCCCCCAGGGCCACATAGACCCAGGGCGAGGCGGCGAACCAGGCCATCTTTTCCGGCAGGGTCAGCATCCACAAGGCGCCGAGGACGACAGCGAGGAGACCGCCCACCACCAGCAGGCCCAGGGCCAGGGGCTTGAGCCAGGCGATGTAGGCCGCGTCGGCATCCGGCCGGCCCTGCTGAAAGCGCCGGTAGCCCAGCAGCCAGGCGCCGGTCACCGGCAGGGAGAGGGCGATGAAGAAGCCGAAGCGCAGGGGATAGGCGTAGTGGAGCCGCTGACCGTCGGGCTGGATGATCCCGTCCGGGGCGTACCAGGCCAGCCACTCCTCGGGGAAGAGCATCTGGTTGGTGAGGGCGTGGACGATATAACCCACCCCCAGCAGCAGGGCCAGGGACAGCACCAGCCAATGGCCGGAGCGGCCGCCTTCGGTCTCCAGGTGATGGTTCTTCCAGTAGAAGACGTACAGGGCGATATAGCCGGCGATGAGGATCAGGATGAAGCCGATCACCCACCAGGCGGAGAGGACGTTGGAGGTGTACCAGAAGGGGTCGTAGACCACCTGGACGAAGAGCAGGGGCGCCACGCCGATGACGATGGCCACCGAGACCGCGATCTTGGCGGTGACCAGCAGGTGCGCCGCCAGCCGCCGCCAGTAGGGATTTTTGCTGTAGGCGCCGCGCAGGGTCAGCAACCCGGTCCCCAGCATGACCTGGACCGCCGCCATGTGCAGGGCCAGGGTCAGGGCGCCGAGGATGAGGAACAACCAGGGGTGGGTGGGGACCCCGGCGGGGTCGCGCAGGGCGTAGAGGATTTCCGGGGTCATGGATTCATCTCCCGCGCGGCGGAGGCGGCCAGGGTGGGGACAAGGGCTTGGTTCGCCTGCAGGTCGGTAGGGGCCTCGGCTTGCCCCGCCGTCCGGGGCGCGGCGCCCGCGTCAGGCCCTGATAGGGTGGCGAGGTAGCTGGCCAGGGCGAAGGCCTCGTCGTCGGTGAAGGGGATCTGAGGCATGTACAGGGTGTTGCCCGAGGCCAGGCCGGCATGCAGGTAGTCGACGATGGCGTCCTGATCCACCTCGGCGGGGAAGTAGTTGCGCAGGGGCCGCATGCCGGTGGGGCTGAGGGAATGGCAGTTGGAGCAGGTGGTCAGGGCCAGGACGCGACCGGCCTCGACGGCGTTATCCGGGGTCACCTGGCGCAGGGCCTCCGGCAGGAAGACCAGGGTCTGGAGAAAGCCGCGCTCCTCGATGAGCGGGATCTCGGACTGGATGCCCCGGCCGGGCACATCACGGCCGATCACCTGATTGGAATAGACATACTGACCGGCCACCCAGGGCTTGCGAATGGACTCCCGGGCCACCTCCCCCGGCCAGAGGCCGAAGACCAGCACCACCAGGGTCATGGCCGCCGCCCCGGAGGCCACCAGCAGGCGCGGCTGGATCAGGGTAGCGAGAAAGTAGACGCCGACGGCGGCGAGCATGCCCATCACCCCGACCGGGAACCAGTCCGGTAGCCGGTTGTGCATGACCAGCAGGGCGGTATCGGGCAGGGTGGTCAGGTACCAACGGAAGACCAGCACCCCGGCGATGGCGGAGCCGATGCCCAGCCAGGCCAGCTTGCGCGCCACATCTTTCTTGAAGGCCGGGTCTGGGAAGCGGGCGGCGACGATGCCGCCCACCACCGCCGTCATGGTGAACATAAAGGCCGTGCGCATGGCGAGCTGGGCGAAGGTGTTGGGGCCGTAAAAGCCATGCAACACGCCGGTCTCTGTGTACCAGTCGGCCTTGCCCGGCCACATCATGAAGGACAGGATGCCGACGATCACCAGCATGGTGGTGTAGGAGGTCAGGCCGAAGATCACCGAGAGCTTGAGATGGGTCTGGCGGTCCACCCGGTTGGCCAGATAGACCAGCATGTAGACGCCCACCACCTCGATGATGAAGAACACCCACTCGGTGGCCCACATCCAGACGAAGTTGTGGATCAGGGCCGAGATGCCCCGGGGGCTGGCCACCGTGGTCGAGTACCAGATACCCGGCCCGGTGATGGAGCCGAGTACATAGCTGAACACCAGCAGAAAGAGGCCATAACGGCGGATGAATTCCAGCAGGTCAGGTCGGTCATGGCGGTGGGCGTAATTCGCCAGGAAGGCGAAAAAGATCGCCGCGCCGACGGCGGTATGGGAAAAGAGGACGTGAACCGTGGAGATGATCCCCACGATCCATCCGCTGCCCACCCCGGGTTCGTACCAGGTGGGATAGAGGCCTAGGAATTCCATCGTTACGCGTGCTCTTGGCTGGTGTCGAGGGACTGGTCAGGAGAACCCTCCCCAACGGCTGGGGACCGTCGGGGATAAGGTCCGCCGTCAAGGGAAGTTCAGGCGCCCCGGTTAAAAGCGTGGGCGCCCCGGGAGAGGACGGGGGGCGCCCACGAAATGGCAGGGACACAAAGTCGAAAAATTGCTCGGAGTAAGGAGCCAACCTTTCGGTGCTAGAGATAGCAACATCGGTGCCAACAATGGGCCAATAAAATTTTCCGTCGCCAAATCAGCCGTTCCGGCCGGTGGCCATGGCCCTTCAGGGCTGACACCACTGCCAACTCTGCCATTTAGCCGCCGCTTCACTGCCATTTATGGCAGTGAATTGACAGACCTGGCAGAGAGTTCGATACTGCCAGCAGGGTCTGACTGGCGTCCGCGCCGTTTCCACCCTTTGCCCCTTGCAGGGCCCACCCTCCCGATCCAGCCAACGCGGCCCCACCCCCAGCCTTTTGGATCAGCCAGCCATGCCCGTCGAGCACCGCCCCCTGCCCGAGCTCATCGCCCACCTGGAGGATCTCCCCGAACCCCATATCCTCTGTGGCCGGGACTATCGCATCCTGGCCGCCAACGCCAGCTATCGCCAGCGTTGCGGGGGGGGCCAGGTGATCGGCCAGCCCTGCTACGCCGTCTCCCACCGCTACGAGGTCCCCTGCGATCAGGCCGGGGAGTCCTGTCCCCTGGCGGCCAGCCTCGAGTCCCGCCAGCGGGAACGGGTGCTGCACCTGCACCACACGCCCCATGGTGAGGAGTACGTCAATATCGAGCTCACCCCGGTCCTGGATGCGACGGGGGAGATTCTCTGCTTCGTGGAAAAGATGGAACGCCTGCGGGTCGCCCGGGACGAGACCGGGCGCCATGCCCTCATCGGCCGCTCCCCGGCCTTCCGGCGCATGCTGGAACTGGTGGCCCGGGTAGCCCCCTCCGAGGCCAGCGTCCTGTTGCTGGGGGAATCCGGCACCGGCAAGGAACTGGTGGCCCATGCCGTCCACGAAGCCAGTCGCCGCGCCGACGCCCCCTTCGTCGCCGTCGACTGTTCCGGGCTCACCGAGACCCTCTTCGAGAGCGAGCTCTTCGGTCACGAGCGCGGGGCCTTCACCGGCGCCATCGCCCGCAAGACCGGCCTGGTGGAGGCGGCCGCCGGCGGCACCCTCTTCCTCGACGAGGTCGGTGACATCCCCTTGGGTATCCAGGTCAAACTGCTGCGGCTGCTCGAAACCGGGGCCTATCGCCGGGTGGGCTCCAGCGAACCGCGGCGCGCCGATATTCGCCTGGTCTCCGCCACGCATCGCCCTCTGGAAAGGATGGTGCGCGATGGCCTTTTTCGGCAGGACCTCTATTACCGCATCAACACCTTCCCCATCGCCGTGCCACCCCTGCGGGAACGCCGCGAAGACCTGCCCCTGCTGATCGAGGCCCTGCTCCAACGGATCAGCCCGGAGCGCCTGCTGCATCTCGCCCCCACCGCCCTGCGGCAACTCAGCCACTACCCCTTCCCCGGTAATGTGCGGGAGTTGCGCAACATCCTCGAACGGGCCAGCCTGCTTTGCGATGGGGATCTCATACATCCGCGACATCTCAGTCTGGAAACCTTCAGGGCAGCGAACGCCGATGGACGACAACCGGTCCACCCGCTCGATGCCGGCCCAGGGGGTGGGCCATCCTTGGTCCCGCGCGCCACCTCCGGACTTGCCGCCCCCTTAGCCCCCCTGAGCGCCCCAGAAATACCCGCCGGGAGTTCTCCCGAGACCCGGCCGGACCCTCTCAAACTCGATGGGACACGCGACCAGGCCCTGCGCCTAGCCCTGCGGGAACATCAGGGCAATCGCCGCGAACTCGCCCGTAAGCTGGGAATCAGCGAGCGTACCCTTTACCGGCGGCTGCGGGGACTGGGCTAACACCTGATCTCCCTGTGCGTCTCCGCCGCGTCGTCGCCGCGCTCGATATCGAAGACTGGGCTAACACCTGATCTCCCTGTGCCCAGATGTCGCTTTCCGGCGCCAGGCGATTCGCGGCGATAACCCCCGACTGACCGGGCAAGGTCAATCCGCGGGTCAGGGCGGGGGTGACAAGGGCCTGTTTCATGATGTGAGCTCTTTTTTGAGTATGGGGGCTGGTCAACCCCTCCGTGACGCCGTCCTCTGGCCACGATCGCCGATGCTCCTGCTACACTTAAATCAAGTGATCACTGGCAACGGCTCAGGCCCCGTGGGAGGAGGAAAATTGATTTTTCTCATGCCCATCGGGAATTCTCCTGACCTGGCTCAAGTAAAGCCAAGATGTCCCACCCAGCTAATCGACGATTGACTAATATAAGCGTCGCCTAATGTTACCGGGAGGCTCACACGATGGATGACACCCTGAAACGGCTGCTGGACGCGGAGATGCGCGCCGAGCGCCTGGCCCAGGAGGCCGAGGAGGAGGCGGAGCGCCTGGTCCAGGCGGCCATCGCCGAGGCCAAGGCCAATGAGGAGCGCTTCCGGGCCCGTATCCCGGACCTGCACCGGGGCTTCATCCAGAAATCCGAAGAGCGCGCCGAGCAGACCATCGCCGAACTTAAGCGGCGCTATGACGAGCGCCACGTCCAGCTCCGCAACCTAGCGGAGGAGCGGGAGGAGGACGCCCTGGTGGCGGCCTTCGATGTCCTGCTGACGGCTGACTGAAGACCGGAATTACGTCAGAGGACCAAACCCCAGGTCAGCCATCAGCGTTCGAGCGGCTATCACGCTTCAGGCGACGGATGATTCCCAGATCATGAAGTTCGCGGCAAGTCAGGCCTATTTGCATACCCGGGTATCGGCCATGGCGACCCGGCTGTTCAAACCCGACACCCTCGCTCTCTTGGCGCAGCGGCGCGCCGAGGAACTGGCGGCGGAATATGACCTGACCGCGGCCCTGGAGAGCCAGTTGCCGGTGAAGGCCCGGAGCCGGGCGGTGGAGCAGGCCCTGATCAACACCCTCCTCGCCGAGTTGCGCATCCTCATCCGGCCCATGGAGGCCCCGGAGCGGACCCTGATCCTGGACTGGGGGCGCCACTATGCCCTGGCCAACCTTAAGACCCTGATCCGGGGCAAGCTCCACGACCTGGACCGCAAGGTCATCGCCGACAACCTCTACGAACTACCCCACAACCTGCGCCTGCCCATGCAGGATAGCCTCTTCCAGGCCGAGAACGTGCTTGAGTTGCTGCGTCAGCTCGAGGGCGGCCCCTACAGCTTCATCGCCCGCCAGGCGCGGGTGGTCTTCGAGCGCAAGCAGGAACCCTTTGCCCTGGAGGCGGCCATCGACCAGCGTTATCTGACCGGGCTGGTCCGCGACATGGCCCCCTTCACCGATCGGCATTGTCCCTGCCTGCGCCGTCTCATCGGCGCCTTGCTCGACCGACTCGCCATCCTCTGGCTGCTGCGCTTCCGGTTCTCCTACCAATTGTCTTCCAGTGAGACCTTCTTCCAGTTGGTGCCCTCCGTGCGGCGCTTGCACCGCGAGCGGCTGTTGGCCCTGGTCAATCTCGACTCTTTCGCCGCCGTGCTCGCGGCCCTGCCCCCACCCTTCCAGGTCCTGCTGGCGGAGAGCCGCGATCTCATGGACGTGCAGCGACGTCTCAACGCCTACCTCCGTGGCGAGGCCCTGGATGTCATCCACGAGGGCCAGACCGGCGTGGCCCGGGCCCTGGCCTACCTCATCCTGCGGGAGCAGGACCTCATGGCCCTCTTCTCCCTCATCCAGGGACGGTTGCTGGAGTTGCCCGCCGAGGTGATCAAGGTGGCCATCGAAACCTCATCCGCCCGTTGTCGCCTCAGCGAGCGACAGGCAGCATGAATCATGTCACTACCGGTGCCGTCCCTGCCCGAATCCTCCACCCGTAGGTGATGCCGGATGTTGCGCCCAACCCCGATGAAACATGTCCGGCTCCTCGTCATCGATGAGGACCTGCCCCGGGCCTCCCTGACCCTGGCGGAACTGGCCAGTTTTCACGCCGACGACCGGCCACCGGAGGAGGATGGCTTCGCGGGCCAACCGAGCGGCGCCTATCGCGACATCTGGCGCCAGGCCAGCTCCCGGTTGGAAAAGATCACCCGCCTGATCCCCCTCCCCCCGGAGGAGCGGACCCCGAGTCCGCGCGTCATCCCCGAGGAGGAGCTCACCGCGACCAACAACTGGCTGGGTAGCCTCTGGGAGACCTGTTCCCGCTACGAGGAGGAATTCCGCGCCATCGACGACGAGGAGCGCCTGATCCGGGAGCAGCAATCGGCCCTGAGCAACTTCGAAGGCCTGGGCATCGACCTGGGGATGCTGCGCAGCAAGACCCGCTTCCTGGATTTCTACGTCGGCCTGGTGCCCTACGCCAACGTGCGCCAGCTCGAAGGCGCGGTTGGTCTGGCGGATCACCTGCTCTTCCAGTACATGGTCACCGGGGACGATGCCCATGTGGTCATCGTTGGTCCCAGCGGCGCCAAGGAGGCCCAACTCGAGTCCGTACTGCGCAGTGCCGGCTTCCGCCCGCTGCCGATTCCCCCGGAACTGGATCATGAGCCCCAGGTGATGCGGGCCGAGTTGGCCCGCCGCCGCGAGGGCGCCGCCGCCCAGCGCGAGGCCCTGCACCAGCGGCTGCGCGACTGGTCCACCGCTCTCACCGGGCAACTGACCAGCAGCCGCGAGGTGCTGCGCCTGGCGGAGCCCCTGGTGCAACTGGACTCCGCCATCCGCGGCGTCGGCCCCCTGGCCCGCCTGGCCGGCTGGGTCCCGGCCGCGGCGGTCCCGGCCCTGGAGGCGCGGCTGAGCCAGACCCTGAGCCTGCCCTTCGACCTCAGCAGCCGCGATCCCCGCCCGGAGGAGCGCCCGCTGGTGCCGACCATCTCGACCCGTAACCGGCTCCTGGCACCCTTCGCCATGCTCGTCCAGCAGTATGGCATCCCCCGCTATGGCGAGATCGACCCCACCCCGCTCTTCGCCGCCAGCTTCCTGCTCATGTTCGGCACCATGTTCGGGGATGTCGGCCAGGGCGCGGTCATCGCCGGCCTGGCCTGGTACTTTCGCGCCCGGCTGGGCCGCTTCTATCTGTTCGGCGTCCTGGCCGGGGTCTCGTCGATCGCCTTCGGCTTCCTCTTCGGCAGTGTCTTCGGCTTCGAGCATTGGCTGCCAGCCCTGTGGATGCCACCATTGCACGACCCCCTGTTGATGTTGTCCCTGGCCCTGGGCTGGGGGGTCTTCTTCATCACCATGGCCTGCATCCTCGCCACCTACAATCGCCTGGTGATCGGCAACTGGGCCGGGGCCCTCTTCGGCCAGCATGGGCTGGTCAATCTGATCTTCTACCTGGCCCTGGCCTGGGGTGGCTTCAACCTGAGCCAGGGCCTGGCGTTTGGCCAGGGCCCCCTCCTGCTGGTCGTCCTGTCCCTGGGCGTCCTGGCCTGGCATGGCTGGGGCCACTTGGAGGCCCCGGTAGGGGAAAAGGTCCTGGTGGTCTTCATCGAGACCCTGGAGACGATCGTCGGCTATATCTCCAACACCCTCTCGTTTCTGCGCGTGGCGGCCTTCAGCCTCAACCATGCCGCGCTGGCCCTGGCCATCTTCACCCTCGCCGAGATGATGGGGCCCGTCGGCCATGGCCTGACCCTGATCCTGGGCAATGTCTTCATGATCGTCCTCGAAGGAGGCATCGTGATGATCCAGGTGCTGCGCCTGGAGTTCTACGAGGGCTTCGCCCGCTACTTCGCTGGTGACGGTCATGCCTTCAATCCGCTGCGGCTCGGGCCACCCCGTGAACGGGAGTCTTTGCCATGACGGCCAGGACTCTCTCCCTATCCCTGTCCCCTTTTCAATCGTCCAAGCATTAGGAGTCCACCATGTACTGGCTCGTCGCCCTCATGTCCTTCGCGATCCTGGCACTCATCCTGGGCGGCCTGATCCTGGAAGTGCGCCCCGCCCTCGCCAGCCGCATCCGGCCTTGGTACCGGCCCGCCATGAGCACCCAACTCCTGGCCTTCGTGGGTGCCCAGCTCGGCCTGCTGGTGCTGGGGATCAACGACGCCTTCGCCCAGGCGGCGGAGGCGACCACGGTGGTCAACGAGATCTCCACCGGCATGGGCCTGGCCATCATCGGTGTTGGCATCCCCACCGGCCTCTCCACCATCGGCGCCGGCATTGCGGTAGGCCCCATCGGCGCGGCCTCTCTGGCGGCGATCACCGAGAAGCCCGAGAATTTGGGCCGCACCCTGATCTACCTGGGCCTGGCGGAGGGTATCGCCATCTACGGCCTGGTGGTCAGCATCCTGCTCCTCAATAAGATCTGACCGGGGAGTGGGGCCAGTGGCCAGCGAGACCTCCCGGGGCCCCGACGCGGGCCCGGACCAGGAGGCGGGCGCCGTTCCCCGCCGGGTTGCCGGCCTGGGCCCGGGCGGCGGTCAGGGCAACCATCAGGGGACCCGCATGCTGTTCCTCGGGGACGAGAGCCTGGCCGACGGCTTCCGCCTGATCGGCTTCGAGACCTATCCGGACCCGGAACCGGCGCTGGTGGATCAGATCTTCACCGACCTGATCCGGCGCGGCGACAAGGCCTTCGCCATCGTTGACGAGGCCCTGATGCGCGCCAAGATCCCCGGTCTGGAACGGGTCCGGGCCGAGGGTGGGCGCGTGGTCGTGGCCGCCGTGCCCCGGCTGCGGGAGAAACCCCGCCTGGCCAGCGACGTGGCCGACCGGCTGGATGCCATGTTCGGCAAGGCGGGGGGGACGTCCTGAGAATGGCAAACCCTTCGCCCCGACGACCGGCCATCAGCCCTGAATCACCCTTAGCCATGCTTTTAGGTCAGCCATCGTGAACCAGGTAGAAGAACTCGAACGGGCCCTCCTCGCCCGCGCCGAACGACTCGCCAGCGCCTACCGGGAGATGACCCAGCGTAGCCGCGACACCACCCTGCGCGAGGCGGCGGAACGGCTGCGCCTGCGCGAGCAGCGCGAGGAGGCCATCGCCCGCGCCCTGGGCGAACGCGCCTTCCGCCAGCAGGTCCAGGCCAGCGAACTGAAGATGCAGAGCCAGCTCGACCGGCTGCGCTGGAATCTGGTCCAGGACGTGGAGCGCCGGCTGGCGGATCGCATGCGCGCCTTCATCCAGGACGACCCGACGGCCTACCTCGCCTGGCTGCTGCGGCTGATCGCCAGCGCCGCCGCGGCCATCGAGTCCCCCGCCCTGCAGATCTGCGCCAACCCGCAGGACCACCAGAAGCTCTTCGCCCGCTGGGACGCGGTCAGCGGGCAACTGGCCCCGGGCCAGAGCGCGACCCTGTGCGAGACCCCCATCGCCACCCTGGCGGGGGTACTGGTGGCGAGCGAGGACGGGCGCATCCGCGTCGACAATACCTTCGAGGGCCGGCAGGAACGGCTGCGCGCCCGCATCCAGCAGGTCATCCTGGAGCGACTGCTGCCAGGTGGCCTGGACACCGGCAACCTTTTCGGCGGCTGACATCATGAGCACTAGCATGCGCGACACCCAAGATCCCGGCCGCGACGCCCCCCGCGCTGCCACCCGCGACGCCGCGCGCCAGGGCCGGATCCGCGACATCAACGGCCCCATCGTCACCATCGTCCTGCCGGGCATCCGCAACGGCGAGCAGGTGCGCATCGGCGAGCTGGGCCTGTTCGGCGAGGTCATCTCCCTGCGCGGCGAGGAGGCCATCGTCCAGACCTATGAGTCCACCGACGGGGTGCGCCCCGGCGAACCCGCCGTGGGCCTTGGCTGGCCCCTGTCGGTGGAACTGGGACCGGGCCTGTTGGGCGGCATCTTCGACGGCGTGCAGCGCCCCCTGGAGAAGATCGCCCTCCAGTCCGGGGATTACATCCGCCGCGGCCTGGAGGTGCCCGCCCTGGACCGGACCCGGGTCTGGGAATTCGAGCCCAATCGCGAGCTGGAACCTGGGGCCCGCATTGGCCCCGGCACGGTCCTGGGCACGGTCCAGGAGACCCAGACCATCGTCCATCGCATCCTGGTGCCGCCGACCCTGAGCGGCGAGCTCGACGAGCTCGCCCCCGCCGGGGACTATGACCTGGAGGCGACCATCGGTCGGCTGCGGGACGCCCAGGGCCACACCCATCGCCTCAAGCTCTTCCACCGCTGGCCGGTGCGCAAGCCACGCCCCTACCGGCGGCGCGATGACGGCATCGCGCCCCTGATCACGGGCCAGCGGGTCATCGATACCTTCTTCCCCCAGCTCAAGGGCGGCAAGGGGGCGGTGCCGGGCCCCTTCGGCGCCGGCAAGACGGTGGTGCAGCAGCAGGTAGCCCGCTGGTCCAACGCCGACATCGTCATCTACGTCGGCTGCGGCGAGCGCGGCAACGAGCTGGTGGACGTGCTGGAGACCTTCCCCCAGCTCGATGACCCCTACTCCGGGCGCAAGCTCATGGAGCGTACCCTGCTGGTGGCCAACACCTCCAACATGCCGGTAGTGGCGCGGGAGGCCTCGGTTTACGTCGGCATCACCATGGCCGAGTACTACCGGGACATGGGTTACGACGTGGTCATGCTGGCGGACTCCACCAGCCGCTGGGCCGAGGCCCTGCGCGAGGTCTCGGGCCGCCTAGGGCAGATGCCCGTCGAAGAGGGCTATCCGGCCTACCTGGCCTCGCGCCTGGCGGCAGTCTACGAGCGCGCCGGCCGGGTCGAGACCCACGGCGCCGGCTCCGGCTCCGTGACCCTGATCGGCGCCGTGTCGCCCCCGGGTGGGGACTTCTCCGAGCCGGTGACCAGCCACACCAAGGACATCATCGAGACCTTCTGGGCCCTGTCCAAGGAGCTGGCGGACGCCCGCCACTACCCATCCATCGACTGGGTGACCAGCTTTTCCGGTCATGTCCACACCGCCGCCGAGTGGTGGCACCAGGAGATCGACCGCGACTGGGAGCGGCGGCGTACCGAAGCCCTGGCCCTGCTGGCGCGGGACGCCGAACTGGCGCGCATCGTCAACCTGGTCGGCCCCGAGGCCCTGTCCTCCGCCCAACGCTGGGAGTTGGAGGGGGCGGCCCTGATCAAGGAGGGCGTCCTGCAACAGAGCGCCCTGGACGAGGTGGACACCTTCTGCTCGCCGCGCAAGCAGTTCGCCCTGCTCGATCTCACCCTGTTCATCTTCCGCCGCGGGGCCGCCCTCATCGAGCTGGGGGTGCCGGTGCAGGAGTTGCAGCAGTTGCCCCTGCTGGCGCGGGTCCGGCGCTGCAAGTCCATGTTCAACAGTGATCAGGTGGACCAGATCCACGCCCTGAAGGAGGAGGCCGGCCGGACCTTCGAGAAGATGAGGCTGGAGTACGCCCAGGCCAGCGCTGGCAACGCCTAGCACGCAAGGCCCCGAACTTAAGGCATGAAACGTAACGCCCTGAACCGGAATTCGTTATGAGCATCAAAGAGTACCGCACCGCCGCCGAGGCCCGTGGCGGCCTGCTGGTGATGAAGAACACCCCCGGGGTTGCCTTCGGTGACCGGGTGCTGATCAAGGACCACAGCGGTGGCCGGCGCAACGGTCAGGTCATCCGCACCAGCGATGACGAGACCCTGATCCTGGTCTTCGAGGGCGTCGAGGACCTGGACCTGGAATCCACCTGGGTGCGCTTCCTCGATGAGCCGGTGGAGATCGCCCTGTCACCGGAGCTCCTCGGTCGGGTCTTCAACGGCCTGGGGGAGCCCAAGGACGACCGCCCGCCCATCCTGTCCAACATCCGTCGCCCCGTCGGTGGCTCGGCCATCAACCCGGCGGCGCGCACCTATCCCCGGGAATTCATCCAGACCGGCATCTCCACCATCGACGGTCTCAACTCCCTGGTGCGCGGCCAGAAGCTGCCGATCTTCTCCGGCTCCGGCCTGCCCCATAACCGCCTGGCCGCCCAGATCGTGCGTCAGGCCAAGCTCAAGGACGAGGACACCAGCTTCTCGGTGGTCTTCGCCGCCATGGGCGTCTCCTATGCCGACGCCAAATTCTTCCGCGACGAGTTCGCCAGTTCCGGCGTGCTACGCAACGTGGTCATGTTCATCAACCTGGCGGACGACCCGCCGGTGGAGCGCCTGACCCTGCCCCGCACCGCCCTCACCGCCGCTGAGTACCTGGCCTACGACCTGGACCGCCATGTCCTGGTGGTCATGACTGACATGACCTACTACGCCGAGGCCCTGCGCGAGGTGGCCACCGCCAAGGGCGACGTGCCGGCGCGCAAGGGCTATCCCGGCTACCTCTACTCGGACCTGGCGGAGATCTACGAGCGCTGCGGGCGCATCCACCAGCGCCACGGCTCCATCACCATGATGCCGGTGGTGTCCATGCCCTCGGACGACATCACCCACCCCATCCCCGACCTGACCGGCTACATCACCGAGGGTCAGATCGTGCTGTCGCGGGAGTTGCACAACCAGGGCATCTATCCGCCGGTACACATCTCCCCCAGCCTGTCGCGCCTGATGAAGGACGGCATCGGCAAGGACGACACCCGGGAGGATCACCCCCGGGTCGCCGCCCAACTCTACGCCCTCTACGCCCGCGCCCTGGAGACGCGCAACCTGGCCTCCATCATCGGCGCGGATGAATTATCGGAGCGGGACAAGCGCTTCCTGCGCTTCGCCGACGCCTTCGACCAGCGGTTCGTCGGTCAGGGGGAGGCCGAGGACCGCTCCATCGAGGCCACCCTCAACCTGGCCTGGGAGCTGATGTCGACCTTCCCCCGCGATACCCTGACGCGCATGAGCGAGACGGACCTGGCCAAGTACTACCAGGGCGCGGACTAAACCGAAATGGCGCAACAACTCATCAAGGTCCCGCCGACCAAGAACACCCTGCTGAAGCTCAAGAAGCAGGTCAAGTTCCTGGAGGAGGGCCACGACCTACTGGAACGTAAGCGGGAACTGCTGACCCGGCTGGTCTACGAGCGCATCGGGGAATACCGCCGCCTGCGTCAGGAGGCGGAGGCGATCCTGGTCCAGGCCTACGAGTGCCTGGGCATCAGTCACCTGCGCATGGGCAGCCGCGGCATCCACCAGGCGGCCCTGGGCTCGGAACTGGCGCTCAAGGTCGAAATCCTCCCGCGGCGCAGCCTGGGGGTGGAATACCCCGCCGTGACCGCCGAGCGCCTGCCCCTCAAGCCCGTGGGGCTGATGGGGACCGATGCCAGTTTCGATAACACCCGCGCCTACCTGGCTGATCTGGCCGTGACCCTGGCGCGCCTGGGGGAGGTGGAGATCGCCCTGCACCGACTGATGGAGGAACAGCGCAAGGCCCAGAAACGGGTCAATGCCCTGAAATACAACATCATCCCCCGCTACCGCCGGACCATTCACTTCATCCAGTCCAGCCTGGAGGAGGAGGAGCGCAATACCCTTTTTCAGGTCAAACGCCTGCGGGAGCGAGCCCGGGCCTGAGGCGGCTTGCCCTCCTTCCCCGTTTAGCGTGGAAGTCACGGGAATATCTTTCATTATCAGGGGTATGGCTTGCCGCCTCATGCCAGTTAGCTTGAAGGTCACGGCAAAGTCGTTACTTTTCAGGAGCGTGTTCAGCCCCCCTCGTGACAGTTAGCAAGACAGGGGCGCCAGCGCGGGGGAAATCTACAGCGCCTCGCGATGGACTAGCTCCCAGCCGCTATAGAGCAGCACGATAGGATGCAGGGTGGCGGCGCCGAGGGCATCTTGCACCCGCGCATCGGTGGCATAGCGGCGCAACTGCGCGCGGGCCTCCGCGAGCAGGTGCTCGCGCCTGGCCGGACTGTCTTCCGCGCGGCTGAGATACTTCAGCTCGATCAGATAGGCATGGCACATGTCCGGGTAGCGGAAGTAGAAGGGCGCCAGATAGAGATCCACGAAGCCGCCGGCCTGCTCGGCCTCGGAAAAGACCTGGAAATAGGGCGAGAGATTCAGCCAGGCGAGCAGGAAGCCCTGGATCATCTTCTCCCCCTGCAAAAAGTCCCGCACGCTGGCCTGGCGGGCGATCTCCTCGGCCAGGTAGTCGAAGAAGCCCCGCCACTCGCCGCGATAGGCCATCTTGTTGAGCCGGTCAGCGATCTCGTAGGTGCTAGGGCGAAAGACACCGACCTCGTCATAGGCGTCGCGAAGATAACCGTACATCAACTGGCGCACGGTGCGGTTGGGAATCCTGAGCAGGGGCCGCCCTTCCCGCTCGCCGGCAAAGCTCAGCAGCCCCAGGTAGTAGAGCAGGGAGACGAAGTTGTCCTGGCGCAGCAGCCCCTCGGCCGGGAAGCTGGTCTGAATCGCGGCGACCTCCTCGCCGGTTTCGATAATGCTGCGCAGGCGGGAGAAGTTGCCATTTAGGCGCGCGGCCCCTTCGGCGCTTGCAGCGCTTGCGGGCGCCGCCTCGCGATCGGCGAGCTGGCGGTCGATCCGCACCAGATGGCGGAGCTTGCCGTAGTCGATGCGTACATTGTGGTCGATCAGTTCGTCCGGGGGCTCGTTCCGGCGCGCCAGCGCACGAAGATAGTAAAGCGCCATGTCGCTGTTGACGACCGGCTCGCGGCGGGATTTGTGGAAGTGATAGTGGTTGTACCAGTCATCGACGATCGCGCGGTGGGCATCGAAATCCTGCCCGAAAGCGGCGAATAGCCGTTCGAGCTCGGCATGAGTGAAGCCAAGCAGGGCATTGAATTCCGGCTCCAGGCTGATATTGGTGCCGATATTGAACCCGCTGGTGACATCGTCCAGCGTGATGGGCGAGACCCCGGTGATGAAGAGCCGCGCCAGCCCGCTGCCGGTGCGCCCGACGGCCTCTTTCAGCAGCGCGAAGAAATCCCGAAAGAAACCGCTGCTATGGGTCAGTTCCCGGTAGGCCTCGCGCCCGGCGTTGACCAGGATGTTGTTGGCGAAGTTGTCGTATTCGTCGATGAAGAGGTAGAGCGACAGCCCAAGCTTGCGCAATTCACTAATCAGACGTTCGAAGCGTCGGGCGTGGCTCGGCTCGCTCAAGACGGCCTGGGCGCTGGTCGCGGGCACCCGCTCGGCATGGCGGTCAAGGAAGTCGATCAACAGGATGCGCGTATGGGCCTCGAACGACTCGCGCACCTCCGCCGGCGTGGAACTGACCGCCGAGAAATCAAAGCGCAGGCACAGATACTGGCCTAGCTCGGGCGTGCGGTGCTCGTGAATCCAGGTCCCGGCAAACAACTCATCGAAGCGCTCGGCCCAGCCGGCGTCGTAGTAGCACTCCATCACCGATTGCAGCAGGCTCTTGCCAAAACGCCGCGGACGAATCAGGAATAGAAACTCGCCCGCCTGCTCGAGCAGCGGCAGATAACGGGTCTTGTCCACATAGTAATGTCCCCGCTCGCGCAGCTTGATGAAATCCGCCACGCCATAGGGAATCCGCCAGGACTCGTCGGTTGCACTCATGCTCCCCCCTGCTCCACATCGGTCATCGGGCGTGAGTCAGGATACCAAGGTCCAAGCTCCAAGGCGCGACAAGGACACGGCTAGACATGGCGCAAGCCATGGCGCCGACCGAGAATGGCCGATCAATTCTGCGTTACTAAGCTCAGCGGGAAGGCCCGGGCAGATTGAATACATCGTCGTTCTTCGGATCAATGAGGTCTCGATCTGACACGACGGGGTTCGGTAATACCCCTTTACATATCAGTAATTTACAGGATCTGATCCAGCCCCGAGCCCCGAGCCCCGCATCCGCTCCCGCATCGCCGCCCTTGCCAGGGCGTGCGAGGCAAGGGGCAGAGTCAGGATCAGGATGCACGCTAGGGCCAGCAGGCGCCCGGTCCAGGCCGGGTCTTGGGCGAGGAGGCCAATCCCCAGGGCGAAGACCAGCACCGCCAGGGTCACCGCTTTGGTGGCGGCGTGCTGGCGGGCCAGGGCGTCGGGCAGGCGCAGGATGCCGATGGCGGCGATGAGCAGCAGGACGCTGCCCAGGCCGCAGACCATCCAGCCAAGCAAACTCATCATGGCCGCCCCTCCGGGACCTGGCTGTCCCCCCGCCTTTCTCCGCGACTATCAACCTGGCCTCGGGCCTGGCTCGAAACCTGACTGCTGACCAGGCTTCCGCCCTGAGAACCAACCTGATCGCCACACTGGCCGCTGCCCTGAGCGCCGCCTGGGTTTCCGAACCGGCCATCGTCCTGGCTCCTGACCTGAGCCCCGCCCAGGCTTTTGACCTGGCCACCGCCTTCAGCGTCCGGCTGGATCAGACGCGCCCAGGACAGGGTGGCAACGCAGCCCACCAGGGCCAGGCCGATGGCCACGTCCAGGTACACCGTGCGCCCGCTGACCCAGGACGCGACGAGGCTGAGGATGATGGCCACGGCGAAGAGGATGTCCAGCCCGACCACCCGGTCGGTCGCGGTCGGCCCGGCCAGCAGGCGGTAGAAGCCCATAAGGCCGCTGGCCCCGGCGATGAGGACGAACAGCATCGGCAGGCTCATGGGGTGCCTCCGTAGAGGGTGCGGATGGGGGCGAGGAAGTCACGCCGGATTGCCGCCAGCGTGGCCTCGGCCCCCTCCAGGTCGAGGAGGTGCAGCAGCATTTCCCCCCGCTCCAGGTCGATGTCGAGGGTGGTGGTGCCCGGAGTCAGGGTAACCAGGGCCCCCAGCAGATTGGCGGCCGTCGCCGGCAGGTCACCATAGGTCAGCCGCGCGAAACCGGAGCGGGGTGGCTTGCCCGGCCGCAGGATGAGGCGGGCGGTGGTCCAGCCGGAGCTGACCAGGTCCTTGAGCAGATTCATGATCAGCAGGAACAGGGCAAGGAGCTTGGTCATGGTGGCCACCTCATGCTTGCCCGAACCCGGCCCAGTAGCCCGCGGTGGCCTGCCGCAGCCAGTCGATCAGGGGTTGGGGATAGAGCCCCAGGGCCAGCACCAACAGGGTGGAGAGGCCAAGGGCGGCATAGGCCAGCCACGGCCTCCCGCCACCCTGGGCCTGGGGCTCCGCCAGGCGCGCTGGTTCGGGATGGGGCTTCCAGAACCCCTCCAGCCAGATCTTGCTCATGGAATAGAGGGTCAGTAGACCGACCCCCAGGGCCAGGCCGCCCCAGAGGAAGCGCTGCTGGGCGAAGGCCTCCTGGACCAGCAGAAACTTGCCCCAGAAGCCGGAACTGGGCGGTACCCCCACCAGGGAGAAGGCATTGATCAGGAAGAGCAGGGCCAGCCAGGGCCGCGCCGGGTAGAGGCCGCCGATGCGGCGCAAATCCGGATGGCCGGCGCTGAGCCAGATGAGACCGGCGAGGAGGAAGAGGTTGGCCTTGACCAGGATGTTGTGAATGAGGAAGAAGGCGGTCCCCGCCGCCCCGGCCGGGGTGGCCAGGGCGATGCCCAGCAGCAGGTAGCCGATCTGGCTGACGATGTGGAAGGCGAGGATGCGCCGCAGATCCCAGTGATAGGCCGCCCCCAGGACGCCGGTGACCAGGGTGAGCATGGCCAGCC